>Ga0307518_10002184_pt1 | contig 14326 bp, 16 predicted proteins | sample 25_EM_MG_FD_203889 | JGI IMG/M metagenome (GOLD analysis project Ga0307518, IMG submission 203889) | Populus trichocarpa ectomycorrhiza microbial communities from riparian zone in the Pacific Northwest, United States - 25_EM | ecosystem: Host-associated > Plants > Roots > Unclassified | place...
GCATTGCGGCTGTGCTACACCGCGGTAATCTTCCCGTGGCTTTATTTGTCCATACAATCCTTCCTGCGGGTAGGACTGTGATCTCAGTGCATTAACTGCACAAATCATATTTACACAGTTGTACATGTCCAGGGCATGGTGTGTATGGCCTTATTTGTTAGGTACATGTACACCGCGGCTGTGCTAGGCCACGGTAATTTTCCCGCAGCTTTATTTGTCCATACAATCCTTCCTGCGGGTAGGACTGCAAGTTCAGTGCATTAACTGCACAAATCATATTTACACAGTTGTACATGCCCAGGATATGGTGTGTATGGCCTAAGTCATTAGGGGCATGTGCATTGCGGCTGTGCTACACCGCGGTAATCTTCCCGTGGCTTTATTTGTCCATACAGTCCTTCCTGCAGGTAGGACTGCAATCTTAGTGCATTAACTGCACAAATCATACTTACACAGTTGTACATGCCCAGGACATGGTGTGTATGGCCTTATTTGTTAGGTACATGTACACCGCGGCTGTGCTAGGCCGCGGTAATTTTCCCGCGGCTTTATCTGTCCATACAATCCTTCCTGCAGGTAGGACTGTGAGTTCAGTGCATTAACTGTGCAAATCATATTTACACAGTTGTACATGTCCAGGACATGGTGTGTATGGCCTTATTTGTTAGGTACATGTACACCGCAGCTGTGCTAGGCTGCAATACTCTTTCCGCAGCCTTATTACCCACAGCTGTCAACCTGCAGTAGTCAACCCGAGTTAGTTAACCCATGGTAGTAAACCCGAGTTAGTTAACCCACGGTAGTAAACCCAAGTTAGTTAACCCGCGGTAGTCAAACCCTGGCAGTGAACCTGTAGTTCTATTTGTAGTTCCACCTTATTGCCAAGTGGCTCAGCCCTACTATATTCATTGGTACTAATGTTTCCTAGCCCACCCATTACCTTCCATTACAGCAAATCTCGGCCCACACATATGACATGGTGATTACACCCTTATCCACTCCCTAAAACAGCACCATAGCCCACCCATATCACAAGGTGATAATATCCAACTTGGGCCCAGCCCGTGTTACACGGTGACAATCCATCCTTGGGCTACCGTCCACTGGCCCGTGACACTCGGCCAATTTTCACCTTTGGGTGGCTGTGTAAGACGGCCTAAGTAGGTGCATGGGGTCCAAGAATGCCCCGGGAAGGGCCATCTGCGAGGTTGGATTCACTGGGCACATACTTGGTGCAGATATGAAAGACTCGGGGGAGCGAGTGCATGAATTGATAGATCCACTTGAAAACTTCATTGGCAGGAGGATTTCTGTGGCGGTGATTGAGCCATCCTTCGATGATGCCCATGTTGTCTCCGAAAGCGACGAAAGCTGAGTGGGGAGATTTGATAGTGGCGATGGTATAAATGAGGAATTCGAAGCCCACGGCTTCAGCCCAGCTGATGTCTCGTTTGCCCCCAAGGGATTGCCAGTGCGGGTGGAGGCGCCAGGCTCGCCATCTGGTGCCAATGACAATACCGATTCCAAATGGGGAGCTAGCGTCGGAAAAGGCAGAAATGTTGACATAGTTTGGGGGACTGCTGATGGGACGAGTTGCAAGGTTGGATGATAGGACGTGATGCCACCAGTTTAAATCGTTGGCAATTGTTTTTTCTGGGCGGTGGGGGAGGAACGGCTTAGGTGTGCACACTTTAATCATATGCTCGAGGCCCGTTAGATAAGCTCGGCCTCGAGGTATGACTGCGCACGTGTGGAGAAGTTTCCCGTATAGGCTCTGTACGTCCTGGAGGATGTGACTACTGTGCTGATGCCAACATGCGATGGCTTTGAGGTACTTAGTAACTTTGGAAGAGCTCAATGATACTGTCATTGCTTGTAGGTTCCACTCGAAACCTATGTATATGGTGGATGGGCCGAATGGCTGGTCTTTGGAGAGTTCCCAGGGTATGCCCAGGGGCCTCGAAATGGCGTCGATGTCACACAGGCTGTAGGAGAAAAAGGAATCAAACTGTGGTCGCGGGGAGTGGTTGGAGAAATCTTTTAAAGGGTGGCTGCAGTTTTCATTGAACTCATCTGATGAGGAGTCAGAGTGGCGCCACCCTTGGTGCCACAACCGACCACTGGAAAGTAGGGGTCTGGGGGTGTGTGCTAGGATGTCCTGATGCCAGGAGCGACGACTGTTGTTGTTGTTGTTGAGGTATTGTGTGCGTACTCGGAAGAAAATATGGTCATCTACCCATTTGTCGACCGGGCCAATGCCATGGAAATGGAAGATTTCACAGCAGGCATCTGCCATATGGCCATAAGCTCCAGCCGCTGGAGTGGATCCAAAGGCTAGATTAGTATCAATGCAGCCCATTGTTTCTGAAATTTTTATGACACTGGCTGGCCACTGGGACGGGTGGAGGGGAATGGTGCGGTATGCTTCTGCTACATCTCGGGTGGCTGCCTCCGAGCCTGGGGGGAGGCGGGCAACAAGGTCATATATTAATGAGAATTTTCCCCAGGTGGTGGGGAAATCCTCTGCCATTATGTTATGGTTGATTGATGTGTTAGGAGATTCTGCAGAGGGGTTAATGGGGAACGAGAAATTTTGCACGAGCCGAAATTTCCCGGGTCGACCTAGTTTGGGTATTATGGAAAGAGGGGACGACTGGTAGGGGCCAAGAGTACGTTCTATTAAAGGGAGAGGGAAAGGGCCTAGATATCTGCCTTTGTCAAGTTCTTTACAGATGATCGTATTAAACTCAGCCGTGTATGAAAGGATGGAACTATGGTTAGGGGGAGACTGTGTACGAGCGATGGGAGGGAAGTTAACAATGAAACCTTGCATTAGACCTGGGAGGATTTTGGGAAACGACGATAACAGGCCTGCATTGGCTAGTTCTCGCTTCCAAATGCTGGGCTTATACGGAGTTAATGGGAGGGGCTTTCTGCCCTCGAGGGCAGCTGCTAGCCCCATGAGTGGCAGCGCCACATCCTGAGCACGTATGGAGGAAGGTATGCTTGTCTTTGCAGCCGGCCTCTCATTGCCACTTAGCGCAGACGGATTGGTTGTTGGCGTGGGTGACCAAGCCTCGGTTGATTCAGGTGCATAGGGTTTCGAACTGCTTGTCCCATGTGACGGCGGCAGTGCATTCCAAGGTTGTGTGCCGTTCTCAGCCGAGGCAGACTGCGCAGACAGAGAGAACCGGGGGGGTGGATGCAGAGGTTGCAGTGGTGGAATGGGTTGAGGAGCGGTCGTTAAGGGGGGAGGAGGGTCGAAAGCGATGTCTCTTGTTCTGTGGGTCTGGGGGGTCAGCGGCTGTGGGGGGAGGTGCTGGGCATTTGAGGGAGTGAGAGGTGTTGGGTGCCATGGAATAGCATGGCGAGGGGGCCAGCAGCTGTGCGTTATTGATCTGCAACAAGCGGAGGCCACGTGGTCGAGAAAATAAAAATAAAATAAAAATAGAGGGGGCGCGGCTCATAGTGAGCGGGCCCATACGAAGTGAGGATAGACTGTGACTTACCGATTGCAACTTGGTATATTCGGCATTGAAGGACGATTGCATCAGCTCGTCTCTCATATTCTTGAGGATCTCTTCCTCGATCTCTGCTAGGGAGAAGCCAACAGGGGAACCGATGGTGTGGTGCCACAAGCGTCATTGTTTGGCTTGGTAGACAAGGAACGCCTTTTTGCAGAACGGGTGTACAGAGGTCCGCCAAGGGTGGCTCTGGATGCCTAAGAAAAAACTACAGAACATGTCGATGCGATCTTGGGGCCACTGGTAGCTCGTCATGAATTTAATTAGGCGCGGGGTGGCCTCGAAAAACTGTTCCCAGGACAGTTTCTCATCTGGGAGCGGGTCTGTCTTAAGACCTTTCTTGGCTACGGATGTTTCGACGAAAGAGCATGTACCATCGTCCTGCCGTTTCCAAACATACGTGTCATCATCTGGGGTGGTTGCTACCTCTTCTGCGTCGGAGATTCCTTGGTTCGTGAAGTAGAAGAGTTCAACATAACCTCCACTTTCCATCTGTTTGAGCGCATATTTAGCAGGGAGGCAGATCAGGTCAACTGGGGCTTTGGCCTTTGGGACTGGTATGAACTTAGTCTTGTGCTTCTTGCACTCTTCGGCGAGGGCAGCTTCTTTCTCAGCTTGGTCTTGTTGGAGAAGAATCTCTTCGGCAGCTGCGGCGAGATGCCTGGCTTCTTCTTCTTCGCGCGCCTCTTGGGCAGCGATCCTGTCCCACTCGGTTTTTTCTCTCTCGTTGTCGATGGTCCACAGACATAGGAGGGCGGCAGCGGCTAGATTCTCCGGCACGCCCGTGTCAGAGAGCATGCGGCGGGCATCGGCGTGCTGGTCTGAAGTGAAATCGGGCCGAACAGCCTCGTGAGGATTGGGGCGATTGGGCGGCATGATGTTGAGTGGAGAGAAAACGAAACTAAAGAGTGAGGAGGGGAGTGAGAGTAAGAGAACGAGACGAGTGATGATGAGGAAACAAATGCGAAAGAAAGGGCGAGCTCGTCGCGTGCTGAGGGGGGGGCCGCAGGTTCAATGCGAGACGAGCGGAAGGAAGAGGTGAGGCGCCTTGCTTACCCAATGCGTAGACTATATTCTACGAGACGCCTCGTACCTCGGCTATCTTAGAAAGCCAACTATTTACAGCTGTGCTCACTTGAGGTTGCCGTGAGAGAAAAACCTGAAAATTGCCGCCACTCCCTTCTGATTTCGCGCCCAACTCAGAATTGAAATATCTCGCGATCCAGAGCAGCTAGCGCCTTAATTCCTTCATATTCGGACTCCCCGGACTCGACTGCAGGGCACCATAGTAAAGAATACAACTTTTACCGCTCCGTTCCTGTGCTAAAAAATCATGCCTTCCCAGACGACACGATCGCATTTGCGTTCGGAAAAGCACCTCTGTCAAGCTGAATTTCAAGCAGATAAGGATGCTATAGGGTCCTTGAGGGCACAGTGGTGTTCCTGCATCGGTACTTATGGTATGTTATACCGTATCTCATGTTTGCATGCTCTGGCACACTTCTTAGCAACTCCCTCTTGTGTCGTATCACCTTCCTGACAATGAAAACATGCTTGAGTGTTGTCTGGCACTGTAGGATGTTTCAACACAGCTGCTCAAGGATCGGAGAGGCTGATTTCTGGTGTATGTCGAGGCATCGCAACTGTCTGATCAAACTGCCAGCTACTTTTCTAACTATTGTATCCCATTGACAATTGCCTGTTCAATCCATCTATGAGAATAATCCATTTCGAGTGGAATATTTGATATCCAGTTGAGACAGGGAGTTGACTGCAAAGTCAAATGGACACGCTCTGTTCAATTTCCCTAAACATCTACCACTGGACTACACTCGGATCTTGCACTCAAGCCCTCACGCTCGTTTCATTTCTCTGATCAACACACTCCTTATGGCGAACAAGAAAAATAAAAAACCAGCAAAACTAAAGAGTGAGCTGCCCAGCCAGCCAGCCAACACAGCAGCTTCCTTGAAACCAGGAAAGGTGTTAATGAAACGAAGGCATGTCTTCACAAATAACAAACAGACCTGTATTTCGTCGTTGCTCAAGATACTCTCTCGAGCCTTTCATTCGGAATACTTGACATGGCCAGATTGACGGTGACGGTCTAAAAGGTTGCAAATGGCTCGGGGAGACAGAGATGTTAGTTCGCTGATGGTTTCAACATCAAGGCTTCACACATAGCGCATATGCACGATTGTCCACCCAAGATATTCAGAGATGACCTTGCCTCACACCATACCGGTAGGCAATTAACTGCAGACACACCCAGTGCCCTGCGCCTAGGCTACCCACTAGTAGGACGACTGGTATTTGACCGAGTAATATAGTCGTTCGAACGCAAATGCGATCGTGTCGTCTGGGAAGGCATGATTTTTTAGCACAGGAACGGAGCGGTAAAAGTTGTATTCTTTACTATGGTGCCCTGCAGTCGAGTCCGGGGAGTCCGAATATGAAGGAATTAAGGTGCTAGCTGCTCTGGATCGCGAAATATTTCAATTCTGAGTTGGGCGCGAAATCAGAAGGGAGTGGCGGCAATTTTCAGGTTTTTCTCTCACGGCAACCTCAAGTGAGCACACCTGTAGTACTGAGCAATAGGTTAGTGGTCAACTTGAACCACGATGTCCACGCTCACCGACTCTCAAACCCTCTTTGCCTTCAAAGCTGGCCGATCCATCCGTCGCGCGAACACGCACTTCGTTGATGCACAGCCAACCAAAGGTGCACTCGTTCTCAGCAGCGACGAAGGCTTGCTACGGCTCTCGTGGAAAGAACGACCCTCTGGAAACATACACGACGATCTTATTTTATTCCCGGGAGATGCGAGACTTGAGAAGGTTTCACAGGATCAAAGTGGGAGGACTTATGTTCTCAAGTTTGAGAGTTCAGACCATAGGCATTTTGTGCGTCCCCTTCCATTCCTTCTGTGCACTAGGCTCGTTGCTGATAGCCCATGTATCCATTTAGTTCTGGATGCAGGTAAAGCCCATCGTTCCGTACATATTCCATAGGTTGATGTTGCACCTCAGGACGCATCAAGTGCCCAAGATGATGAGCTCGTAACGAGTCTAAACCGTCTCCTTGTAGACCCGAATGACATCTCCGGGATCCCAACTCAAGCCCCAGTTCCGATACCAGGTCTTGCGCCTTCTACATCCCAGACTACCAGTGACGCTTCGTCGTCGTCGACGTACGTGCCCCGTTTCCTCATGCCTGACGTGTCTTGTTCGTGTCATTATCCTAACCTGACACCCCTTTGCAGGGCCCGTGCTGCAAATGCCGCCGCGCCCCCAGCAGGAACCGCCACTGCTGAGCAGCTCGCGCGCCTCCGTGCACTCGTCACTTCTATGGGTGCCAACACTGGTGCCACACGGGCATCCGCCCCTGAGTTGGCCTCAGCTGCTGCTGCGACTGCATCTGACCCAGGTGAGTCTGCTTATGACCTTTCTCCCATCTTATATCTGATGTGCACAGACGACGAGCTCGCCCTCTCGGATATTCTCACGCCCGACAACCTCATTCCACTATTCACATCCCACCCTACACTCCTCCCCGCTCTCTTCCCGCATCTTCCACCTGATCTCCTCCCGTCAGCCATATCAACCACGCCGACACCGCAGCAAACTGCTCAGCTTACGGAGACTCTCCAGCGAACCATTCACTCTCCGCCGTTCCGTGCAGCAGTGGCTCAGCTCGATCGGGCTCTGCAGACTGGTCAGCTTGGAGGATTTGTGCGTAGTCTTGGTCTACCTCCAAGTGCAGGGACTAGTGTGGGTGCGTTTTTGAGGGCAATTGTGGAGCAGGCGAGAAGGGGCGGTGATGATGGTAGTAATACAATGGATGAGGATTGATCAAAGCGAGTAACGTGAAAACCACGTATAAAATCTTAGTGCATGTACATAGGGAGTTAAATATGCCCGGTCTGTACTCCTGACATGGCGTAAATCAATGACTGCGTTCTGTCAGCCATCGAAAAATGATATCCCTGCAGAGACTCAGGAATGGTTGAAGCCGTTTCAGCAGCGCCACTCACAAGTTGTGCCGACTCTTCATGGAGCACTGCGATTCGTGAGCTAAACATGCACAGGCAAAGAAAAGAACATACCGAATAACACTAAAACAACGTAGTATGAGTGTCGGGAACGATAATGCGCAGAAACACATACCGAAACAGGGCGGCCTTGGATCTTGTCTAGTTCGCTGGTACACCATAAATACCACGTCACTAAGAAGCGGGAGTAACCAAGAGCGAACTCACAGATCATGTATGAGATCCTTAACAGATGCATGATCCGAGATATCGTTTTTGTTTCCGAGCTAGCGCTCGCTCGCAAAGAACGGATCTCTGAAACTGACGACTGGCTGCGGTCCCAGCAGATACTAGAGACGGAGCAGTGCGTTTATCGGGCCCAGGTGAAAGGTTTAGCGGTGGGAGTGGGAGTGCGCAAGAGCAGGTGCAGACTCCCCCCGATCGAATCATTTCACGGCCAAAGATCACACGAGCCAGGCCTACTATACCGCCAGAGCCATTGTCCACCGAACAGCCACTCGATGTTAGATCGAGGGAGAAGAGAACAACGTTGTATGTGCCTCCCGGGGATGGAATAGGGGATGCGCGCTGCTCCAAGGGTGGTGGTGATGAGACTGGTGGGCTGAGGTACCCCACCCCGACATGTGTTCCCCATCGACGGATGAGATCGATGGTTGGGTTGGTTTCGCAGTTGTCTACTATCGTGCCTGCTACTACGCCAACCAATGTGAGTTTTGTGCACACTGTGCGAGGGCTGAAGCGCTGACCTATGCATTTGTGCCCCCGTTTTCTGCCGAATTCTGAGATTTTGAGACTCATCCGCGGCGTATTATAGCTGGCCTGGTTGGTTATCCTTTCTCTCTAGACTGCATCCCATTCTATGGCATCCTGTCTGTATACTATGCTAGCCCATTTGATTTATTCAAATGATGTTCTCAAAGATTCAACTTTCCTAGGGGTTCGCGATGATCGATCTTTCCCCCTTTTCATCTGTTGTCCGGCGATCTCTGTCGCAAGATGCCTGACGTTATCGGAATCTTTCCTTGTAAGCAGCATCAGTGATCGACTGATCGACCTGACCGTGTCTGAGACTATTCCCAGTTCATCTTCCGCTACTACGAGTCGGTGACACCTACCCCGATTCGGTAAGATTCATGAGCAACGCGTTCGAATACGGGGGTGCCCTCCTTCCGCAAGAAACCGACCCTGATACTGGTGAACGTATCCCAGCCCAGATCGACAATAATCAACCTTACCTGAACCTGGCCACGTACGTATTTTGTATGTGTCCTCCGAATGACCCTTTAATGACAACGGGCAGGTTCCGCATGGTCGTTCTGGCGGATGATATTCTCGAGTCTTTCTTTGAGACGGATTTGGCAGCGTCCTTTAGACTAGAGACTGTACCAGAACTAGAAGTTCCGACACACAACAGCGGGTTCTTAGGTGACCTCTGGTCGAACATTGCCACGGCCGACAGCACTTGAAGAAAATGTTCCATAAGTTTAACAACGCGCTGGGGGAGGCGATTGGCAAACACCAGGTCTGTGTAGGGTCTCATTCTTGTTATGGAGTCACTGACCTGCCGTTTGGTGGTACTGTATATAGGTCGTCTACCGCCCCACTATCGGTCAATATACGAGGGCTGTGGAACCCCAAACGCGAGAGTCTCTTCTCTCACCGATACTGAGCAAATCGAGCCTTCCGTCTGGCGAGACAGCGACAATTTCTTGAGATATTGCCCTGTCGTCGTGTTCCATATCCGTCTGCACACAGTTATCGCGGGTTCCACGGCAGGGATGGATAAAGCCTACAGGGACGTACATTAGCCCATCAAGGGAGCACGACACGATCAGGGATGCATCACGACTGAAGGGTACGGCGGTGACATAGTCGAGATGGGCGTATTGAGTGTTTTAATGAACAATGAGTATTCTCGCTCCAAAGGGGAGACCACATGACAATGCACCTTTCGCGATGTTCCATATACGCACGTCGCCTTCTCATCCACCGGAGACTAATAGGGTCGATGCAGTGTTGTAGTTGACGCAGAACACGAAGCTTGTATGACCCCGTAGATGTTTTGTTGTCGAGCCGTTTCGACGTTCCATATTCGTGTATTCGTATCGTCCGATGCGGAAGCAGGGTATGTCCCATCGCTCAACCATGAGATGTGCGAGAGACCCTTCGTATGCCCACTGAGGTTGCGGATTAGTTCGCCTGTGAAAGGCGACCATACTTTGATCATGTGTCGCGAAACATATCACAAGACGTGAGCAACTCCATGCATACAAGGAACCCAAGCATACGCAAAGAGCAGACACACCACAAGAAGCGAGGGGGCTCCCGTCAGGACTAAAATTGCCTGCAGATACAGACTGGGTATGTCCCCTGAATGTATGTCGCAATCTGTAATTCAGTCGTTCGCGCGGAGTAGCCTGGATGGTAGAAGTCTGGATCTGTGCATCGGGAGGTGGTGGCGGCACTGCTGGGTGAGATTGAACGGGTGGAGGTGGTATTTGTGGGTCATCAGTCGTCGTTGATTCGTCCCTTCCTCGTGAAGACTAAGCAAGGAGATGCTCAAGTCGTGGCAGTGGTGCACAGCCGCTCCAGGCTGTAGAAGCGCAATGCCGCATGTCCACCCTCATCGACATCATCGTCTCTCTCATTCGTCCTAAGGGAACACCACTGAAATTATGTCAGAACGTAGCAAAAAGAACCACTTCTCCAAGTTTCTTCGTGGAAAAAATCGGAATCCTGCTGCCGAGGTGCTTTGGGATTCGCTCCTTAACCGTCTGTCTTCAAACTAACCGAAAGGACAGCAGGGATCGTTTGGGGACAACCCTCATACAAGCCAGCCAAAGAACAGACTTCTGGATGCCTTGCTTCGTGGACACAAGGTACGTATGCACTGCAGTTGCATTAGGTGCTCATACTGAAATGCTCTATAACACAGTTATTCGGCCTTTCTCCCAGCCCCAGCACTCTCACCGCGCAAAGCCCAAGTACAATCAATTTGGTAAGTGCAGCGGTCCATCAAGTTGGTGTGGAACTATCAACCGCGTAGGTTGCGCAATCCCCTCCGCAGGCAACAGTCCCTGTCCCCGGCACATCCGCAGTACACATTCCGCTCATGCAGACTCAAGGTGTATGTTATCTTGCATTGTGCTCTGATTTCTGTGGTGACACAACACCAAGGCTGTCGATACCAACCTCGCAACCGAACATGGTACTGCAACCAGCCCTGGTGCTACTCCTGTGCAGTGTGATCCCGTCTCAGTAGTTGGGGTATCGACAGATATGCCTCCTTCGGGAGTTCAAAATGTGGGTCAACATGCATGTCATGGAGCATTAAGTACTGATCTTATTTGGTCCTCATCGCAGGATGACCTCAACAATATCGTCACAAATACCATCGGCAACCCGGCTTCGTCTCCTGCACAGCATGTTTCTGAAGCGCAGGATCCCATACCCGATCCTTTCCAGGTAAGTGGTAGAAAAGATCGGGTCCAGGTTTACTGCAGTCTCATCCGGCCTCAGGTTCTTCCTACTGGTGATGATGATGCGAGGGATCTAGTCACCAGCCTCGAAGCTGCACGAGAAGGCGTGTTGCAGATGAATAATATGCCAAGCAGCATGGCCAAGGCGTCCGTTGCTGTGAATACATGCCAATCCGCTGTGGATCAACTCGATACTGTGAATTCATGTCTTCAACCCATTAAAGTCTTCATCTCCGTTGTTCAGACAATTTCTAATGTGCGTCCTCTTTCCTATGGCGCACTCGTCACTAAATCACGCTTAGATTCACCCATATGCGAAACTAGCTTTATGTGCACTATCATGGGCCGCTCAGGTACGTCCCAGAGTTATAAAACATTGCAGTATATTTAATATGTGGACAGACTATTATTGCACAGAGCACCATGGATGAGTCTGTCGTCGCTCTCTTGTCTAAAATCAGCCATGTCTATACTTTCCTCATCGAAGATCATACCATCACAAATGTCGCCCAGATAAAGCAACCTCTATCGGAAATCTCCAAACTGATGCCCAACTGCGTGGTGTTCATCCAGTCGTATTCTAAAACGAAAAGCTTTTGTATGTCATACTCGTACTTGAGCTTCAATGTTCGGCTAATATCTCTTTATGAAGGGCAAAGAACGATGAAGAATGTTTTGTCTGAAACCAATACTGCGATTACTACCTATGGCAATGCGCTGGATGTCTTGACGCAGCAGTGTCGGGACCTTATATGCCGGGATACATGGGTGGCTGTTCACGGGCTCGTTGACAAGGCTGACCACATCTCAGCCGATGTCGGTGATGTTCACAAGGATGTTCGGCGTGCCTTAGATAGCGCCCGTTTCGTGGAAGATGCTATTCGTCATGCCCTGAGCAGCATCAATGATATTAAAGACGGTGTCTCAGCCATAGGTGAGGATGGGTTGCACATGGTTATGACTTGTCCTAAGCAATTGCCATGTAGATCAAAAGGCCACCCTTGGCCAGCTCGCCTATGCAGGTGGTGCTGGATTAGATACCACCAAGGTCTGTTTAGAAGGCACGAGAGTCGATATCCTGGTGGACATTATAGACTGGATCAATAAGTCGGAGCCTGATACCCCTCGGGTGTTGTGGCTCCACGGCCAAGCAGGCAAAGGGAAATCGGCCATTGCCCATACCATTGCCAACTGGTTCGAACCTCTTGGAGCCCTTGGGTCGTGTTTTTGCTTCGCCCGCGATCAACAGGCAGAACGTCACCACGAAAAGATATTCACCACTATCGCACATGATCTTGCTGATCGTGATCCTACTTTCAAGCGGATTATAGCTGAGGTCATCGCAGATGACAAAGCACTATCCACCACGCGCGATGTGAAGCGACAGTGGCAGAAGTTCATTTTGGATCCTATTTCCAAAGCTGCAGCGTCTATGGTTGGACGAGTGGTCATTGTGATTGATGCACTTGATGAGACCGGTATCGAGGCCTCCCGGAAACATATTCTCAGTGTTCTTGCTTCTGCACAGGTTGCCCAGCTCCCGTCCAGCTTTCGTGTTCTCATTACATCCCGCCCTTTATCTGACATCATGGAGGCCCTGCAGGATATTCCACACATCACATCCAAATCGATGAACGACATCTCTACCCCGAGTGCTGAACACGATATTCGTCTGTATGTTTCTGATCAGCTAGGAAGACTGATAAACCGTTTCACTAGCGAACAAATTTCACGCCTCGTACAGCTGGCAGATGGGTTATTCGAGTGGGCTCGGTTGGCTTGCGAGTTCATCAAATCACACAAGGGTGGGTTCACAGCCATGGAGCGATACAAGTCCCTGGTCTCTGTCTCGCCTGGAGCAGGAAAAGGAAAAGGACTTTTAGATGAGATGTACCTTACCATTCTGAGAGACATCTTCGAGGACGACCCGAAGGCACGTGCGCGATTCCACTCTGTGATGCGGCAAATAGTGTGGACCCAGGAGCCCCTCCCAGTGGAGTCGTTGAATGTGATGCGGCGCAACTTCCCCGACAATGATCTTTCTGATGTCGAGGCCATCCTCAACCCGATGGGTGCCCTCCTGAGTGGTATTGCTGATGTATCAGTCCCAGTCCGTGCATTACATGCATCATTCTACGATTTCTTGACCAACCCTGTGCGGAGCATGGAGTTTGCTATCAATATGGAAGACGTCCATTGTCAGCTTGCTTGGGCTTGTGTTCGAGTCATGCAAACTGAGCTGTGTTTCAATATCTGTCGATTGGAAACCTCGTACCTACCGAACTCTGAGGTCACTGACCTCAACTGGCGCATTCATGAATACATCCCTGCTCACTTGTCTTATGCTTGTCGACTCTGGGCCATTCATGTTCAGGAGGCACAATTCAGGAGTAACTTGGCACAAGAAATAGAGTTGGTGGTGAAGGACAAACTGCTTTTCTGGATTGAAGCATTGAGCTTATTGGAGGTGCTCAATGTTGTGCCTTCACATCTGGCAACTATAGCTTCATGGTTGGAGGTATGTTTATTATGAATCTGATCCTAATCAACACAGCTAATGAGAATATTTAGAAGGATGATACTTTTGAACAGGCATCAACAATAGCAAGGGATGCCATCAAGTTTGTCCAAGCATTTGGTGGTGCCATCATGAAAAGCACCCCTCACTTGTATGTGTCAGCTCTGCCATTCTCTCCAGTACAATCCATCATCTATAAACAATTCTCACCCAAGTACTCAAATTTGGCCCAAATTGTTGATGGAGGGGAGCCAGGCTGGCCAAACCTTCAGCTCACAATTAGGGGACATGATTATTTTGTGACCTCTGTTACATTCTCACCAGATGGCAAGAGGATTGCATCAGGTTCCTTTGACAAGACCATATGCTTGTGGGATGCTGAGACTGGACTGCAGCTGGGTGGTCCTCTCACAGGGCACACTGATGAAGTATGGTCAGTGGCATTCTCACCAGATGGCAAGAGGATTGCATCAGGTTCCCTTGACAAGACCATATGTTTGTGGGATGCTGAGACTGGACTGCAGCTGGGTAGCCCTCTCACAGGGCACACTGACTCAGTATGGTCAGTGGCATTCTCATCAGATGGAAAGAGGATTGCATCAGGTTCCAGAGACAAGACCATATGTTATACAAAAAGTGAAAATATTATGTAATCAAGGTCCATTTTTTGAAAATGCAGATTTACGCTAGTTTCACCTATATTTCCTATCAAAATTTCTATTTGGCACCTTCCTGTCCAAAAATGCACTCAGCT
>Ga0307518_10002185_pt1 | contig 14326 bp, 10 predicted proteins | sample 25_EM_MG_FD_203889 | JGI IMG/M metagenome (GOLD analysis project Ga0307518, IMG submission 203889) | Populus trichocarpa ectomycorrhiza microbial communities from riparian zone in the Pacific Northwest, United States - 25_EM | ecosystem: Host-associated > Plants > Roots > Unclassified | place...
TCTGCCTCGGGTAACTCTTTATCTCTTACTCTTTTTCACATTTTTAGTGTTTTTCAAAATCAGTTTTTGGTTTTCTCGTACTTTATATTCGTCTATTTTTTAATCGCCGATTTTTCTTACGCTGATTATTGTTTCTGTTTTCAATATTCTTAAAAAATGGTTCTTTTTTAGTATTGTTGGATTTTTATTTTTAAGGCAAAGTTTGTGGCTTTGAGTGATAAAGATGAGTATTTGATGATTAATTTTTGTTACTAACTTTTTTTAGTAGTAATAGTTGCTATTGGGTTGTTAATATGAAGTTCTGGTTAAATATTTATTAGGATAAGTGTAGCTTCCAAATTTATGGGAACGAAAATGGTTAGTTGTTATTTAGTATTTTTATTTATGGTGAGTGTTTTTTTTTGTTGTTCTGTTGGATTAATGTTTGATTTGGAAATTTTGAGTTGGTGTAATAAATTAAGGTTAGTTTTTTTTTTTTAATAGTAATATGTCGTATTGGGTCTGTTAGCTTGCTGAGAAAATGGTGGGAAGTGGGAAAAATGTCTTTTCTATGATTTTAAGGGAAAAGTTATGTGAAGTTAATGTTTTACAATAATATGAACAGGTTGATTTTTGTATTTTATTTGTTTATAGTGCTTTCTTATGTTCTTTGTGTTTTTTTTTTTTTTTTAAATCTTCCCGTGTTTGGAATGGCGTATTTACAGTTTTTCTTGAATTGCTAATGGCCTTTGATGTGGTGGTTGGTTTCAGGGGATTGTTTCACCAGGTCAAAGCATTTCATGTTATTCTGGTTCTGTCATGTACCCTTTTATGCTTTTCTATGTGCGGACCGTGCTTGACGAATGGATTGCAGAAACCAGCAGAATATGATTCATGTGGGTCCTATGGAGATAATGGTGCTGTGGGATTTCAAGATATTAGCGTTGGTGATACTAGTTTGGGCTATGCGGCAGGAAGTTCTATGGCCCTTCTAAATTTTGAGAATATTTGTACCAATTCTCATTCATTCTGCTTCCTTTCAACATTACCTGGTTTTTCATCAAAAGAGCACAATCTTAAAGTAGCTTCTTTAGAAGTTTCTGGGAGTCCGTCTGATGGTTCATTATTTGTAGGATCAATTCAGGGTAGCAGGTGGGCAGAGAACAAGAGCTGGTCATTGGATTATGGTATGTTCCAGTTATTAAATGGCCAGGCTGTTTCCTGTTCTATGAACTCTAGAGAAGATGTTGATGAGTTATCATCAATGCAAACCAATAGTTGTGACCAATGCGATCCTTCTTCATGTAAAGGTCCTTTATTAAATCAGAAGAGAACAAGTGTCAGCCTGAGGAAAAAGTCTGAGATGATGAAATCTAGTTCTTTTGATGCTTCTCCTCCCAATGTAGAAATTAGCCCTCCTGTACTTGACTGGGGGCAGAGGCATTTATATTTTCCCTCAGTAGCATCCTTAACAGTGGCAAATACCTGTAATGACAGCATTTTACATGTCTACGAACCATTTAGCACTGATACACAATTCTATCCCTGCAATTTTAGTGAGGTTTTGTTAGGACCAGGCGAAGTAGCTTCAATTTGTTTTGTGTTTTTGCCTAGGTGGCTGGGTTTGTCCTCAGCTCATCTGATCTTGCAAACGAGCTCTGGTGGATTCCTGGTACCGGTTAAGGGCTATGCAGTTGAGTCGCCATACAATATTAGTCCTTTATCCAGCCTGGATGCTCCTTCTAGTGGACGGTTGAGGAAGAATTTTTCTTTGTTGAACCCTTTTGATGAAATCCTCTACGTGAAGGAAGTAAATGCATGGATATCAGTTTCTCAAGGGAATATTTCGCATAACACTGAAGCAACCTGCAGTTTAGAAAATTTGGGAGGTCCTGATGGGCTCAGCCACTTGGGTGTTAAGGATTGGTTGGTTGTTAGAAGCGCACAAAATGGTTTTCCATGGATGGCTATGAGGCCCCAAGAAAATTGGGAGATTGGTCCTCATAGCAGTGAAACCATTATGGAGATAGACTTCTCAGTTGAATCTGAAGGAAATGTTTTCGGTGCATTTTGTATGCAGTTGCTAAGGTCCTCTCAAGACAGGACCGACACTGTTATGTTTCCTCTTGAACTTGAACTGGATGGAAAAGTAGCATACAATGGCATTTCTGGTTCAGTTTCTTTTGAAACTCTGGTTCCATATGATGTTGGCAACACTGTTGTTGTTGCTATCGCACTGAGAAATAGAGCTCCTCATGTGTTAAGTGTTGTCAAAATCAGTGAAGTTGCAGCAGCAAAGGTTTTCCAGATCAAGTACATTGAAGGACTGTTGCTTTTCCCCGGCACTGTCACACAAGTTGCTACAGTTACATGTACTCAGCTACTTGTTGAATTACATGATTCTCCATCTGAAATGTCAAATATGAACAAAGACTGCAAACTAGTTTTACTGACAAATGATTCCAGTACTCAGATTGAAATTCCTTGCCAGGATATATTCCATGTTTGTTTGAAACGTCAAAAGGATTCATTCATTGGATACGACAATCACTCTGGCGGGGCTGAAACTGGAAATAGAAGGACAGGGTCATTGGGCAGTGGCAAGCAGTCACTGTCAGAGATTAAGGTATGCTGATTCTGATTTATCCTTTCTAATCTGTGGTCTTCTTCATCTTTCGTACTGGCTTTGTATTATTCCACTGTTTCTCTTCAAATTGTCTGTATAATTTTTTATAAGCCTTGAATTCTTGTGATTTTCTTGTGATGGAAATAGTAATCACCGTAGCCAGTGATTTATGCATAAGCAGCTAACTAATGTGTTAAAACCCTTATGTGCATAGCATAAGAATATTAGAGAACAGCTAGTAATATAATAGCAGTGTCCTTTGTTTTCCTTGGCTAGATTAACTTTGACTGCTGTCCAAATTGGATGGGGCCTTAATTTATGTAAATTGCTTGCTTAGTGAACATCTGTTTTCGAATACTGCACGTATTCAATGAAATTTGTCTATTACATGTATGGCCTTACTAGATATTTGCTTCCTGTCTGTTACTATATGTTAATGTGACTTGTATATATATGCCTTGCATGTTTACTAAATTGTTAAATTTCATGTTTGTGGTAAGTTAGCAGAGTTATTCAGGATCTAACAATTCCACTTTCTGAGTTCATTTGTCCAATCATTTATGGGAAGTGATGGTGATAAGAGAAAGTATATGGAGGAATTAAATAAAAATGGCATTTAGTTTCCTACTTTTCAAGGGCTTCAATCTCTGCTGTTTTTACGACTGTCAGAACGTAGAATGGATGGTCACTTTTTTGCTCCAGACACTCTCACTGCATGTTCTTGTGTCTAAGTGAATGTCTGTCTGTCTGCAAATGCACACATTCACACACATCCTAGAGCATCTTACCCTTTGTGTGACGCAGCTCCCCAAGGACATGCAAACAAGGGATTTCATTCTCTGTATTTTAGTATTTTTTTTCTCATTTTGATGTTATACCTGCTGGCTGATTAAAATGGTTATGTGAATTTATAGGCATTGGAAATAGCAGAAGCAGATGAATTTGTACTGGGTAATTGGAAATCTCAAGGCACCACAAGTGGCATGTCCGTGCTTGATGATCATGAGGTGTTGTTCCCAATGGTTCAGGTTGGAACTTATCACCCTAGGTGGATCACTGTAAAGAATCCTAGTGAACATCCAGTTGTAATGCAGCTCATTCTTAACTCAGGAGAAATTATTGATGAGTGTAGGGGCACAGATGGTTCTTTGGAGCCCCCTTCATCGAATATTTTTGTCCATACTGAATTGACTCCTCCTACTAGGTATGGATTCTCAATGGCAGAGAGTGCACTAACAGAAGCTTATGTTCACCCTTATGGTAAAGCATATTTTGGGCCAATATTCTTTTACCCTTCAAATCGCTGTGGGTGGAGAAGTTCAGCCCTGATAAGAAATAATCTCTCTGGTGTGGAGTGGTTATCTTTGAGAGGATTTGGAGGGTCACTTTCCCTAGTCCTGCTTGATGGTTCAGAGCCTGTTCAGAGCATAGAATTTAATCTGAACTTGCCAATGCCCCTAAATATCTCTCGTATGGATGGGCTATTTAACATGGAAGAGACTACTTATATTTGTTCTGTGCCCTCGTCTAAAGAGCTGTATGCCAAGAACATGGGAGACTTGCCACTTGAGGTGAAAAGTATTGAAGTTTCTGGGTCTGAGTGTGGGATGGATGGATTTATGGTTCATGCTTGTAAAGGATTTTCTCTTGAACCTGGGGAGTCAACAAAGCTTCTGATCTCATACCAGTCTGATTTTTCTGCAGCTATGGTGCACAGAGATCTTGAACTGGCCTTGGCTAGTGGAATTCTTGTGATACCCATAAAGGCAAGTCTTCCTTTGTACATGTACAATCTCTGTAAAAAATCAGTATTCTGGATGCGGTTGAAGAAATTCTCTGCAGCAGTCCTCCTCGCCGCTTCCTTAATGGTTCTGATATTCTGTTGCTTATTTCCCCAAGTGATTGCTTTTGGCTCCCAGGATTACTATTTTAACAGCAAGGAAAGCTCCTCTACTACTGTAGGAAGTGCAGGAAAAGCTTCTCGTATGCATCGTAACCAGAGAAAGATTAAGTTCTCTGAGTCTAGGGGAATGGACAGTTTGTTATCGTCTGTGCATCGTAACCAGAGAAAGAGTAAGTTCTCTGAGTCTAGGGGAATGGACAGTTTGTTATCGTCTGTCGGGGAAGACAAGGCCTCTAATCAGGAATCTATTGGTAAATATGCTGATGGTCATGATGGAGCCTTAGAACAGGGGCTAACCATTAAGAATTTGGCATCAACTCTAGAAAATCACAAACAAGGTTACATTTTGTCATGTACTGAAGAGGACAAATCTGTGGCGGTTGAGAATTCTGATTCACTCAATGCTCCCCAACCTCCCAACCTTACAGTCAGGACCGGAAAAGATAAAGGAAGAAGGCGAAGAAAGAGGAAGGGTGTTAGTGCATGTTTAACAGGACTGCTTGAAGTTTCGAGTAGTCAAAGTGGAAATTCTACACCTTCATCTCCTTTGTCGCCTGTATCTGCAACACCCAATCGACTGTGGTCACCATCTTCTGACGTGGAAAGTGTTGGGGTTAGAAATCCATTCACTCTAGCGGCATGCCAACAGTTTGAGAGGTTTCAAGTTTCTAAATCTGCTTCCAAGACGGTTGTCGTGGAGCCCAAGGGTTCAATTAAATACCACAGTTACAACTACTTTTCGGCTACTCAAGAGCGACCTTCAGTGCCCAACAAGACCTTTAATACACCTTCTGCTGCCTTTCCTTGTTCTGGTGGTGCTGCCCCCACTCTGCATTACTCTTCTCCCTTGTCATCAACATCAACAATTGCACCTATTGTGCGAGCTCCTGGGGCAAAACTTTTAAACCAAAGAAGTGTTGAAGTAGATGAAAAGGTGGGGGATGAATATACATATGATATCTGGGGTGACCATTTTTCTGGTCTCTATTTAGCGGGTAGTCCAAAGGATACAACCATGAAAACAATAGGAACAGAAGGCAATTCCGATACCTTCTTTGTAAGGGGTCCACAAGCCCTCATGGAAAAATCTCAACCAAAATCTGTGAGTTCCTTTCACCAAGAGGGTTAATAAAATTTTATTAAATAATTAAAATACATTTGGCTCCCTTTAACTCTCTGAACTCTTTTTAAAAGGTTGGTTTGTTTGTTTGTTTTTTTTTGTTGCAATTGGTAAATAAGAAATTGGAAAACTAACATATAAGTATGCTCACCTTTATATAGTGATGGATTATATATATTATATATTTCCAATTTTGCAGTTTTCAATTTTTTTTAAAAAAATTTATTGAACTATTATTTTCAATCTCAATGTTTTGAACAGAATTTCTCTTTATTTGCCTGTTGGAGGTCCTTTCCTAGACTGTTTTCAGTGAGAAAGAAGTATGCTCATATTGGCTTTGATAAATTGGAAATAATGATACTAAACATAAAACCTAGCAGCCAATGCATTGGACGGTGGTACTCTATTGTTCATTTAGAACTCCCTGTTCTTGCAAGTTGTAATGATCTAATATCATGATTACAGAAATGAAGCGTAAGTTAAATGAAACCTTCAACCTAGGATGCAATACCTGACTTCTGAGTCAGTTATCTTTGTGCATCTGCATCCATTTACATGCAATGTAGGAATGAGGAGTAAAGTCTGGATGTGATAAGGACGTGTTAGAATCAAATATGAAAACTTTATTTGATTGTATCATGTACTACTACATACTAAGTGATAATCATGCAGTTCCAAATATCAAAGGAATTGATTACAACAGTAGTTCTCAAAAGATGTGCGTAGATGGCCTTTTAGTTTCCTTATGATGCTAAATGACTAGTATGTTGTTCCCGTGCATGCTGTTTTATTTCAAAAACACTTGTATGTTTGTCACATGCGGTTACAAGGCACGCACACTTTCTTGATTGTATTATTACAAGGGATTATTGAGATTGTTGAGAAATTTGCAAGCAGTGCAAGAGCAGCAGCAACAGTTAAGGTGAGTGTATGCGAATTGAAAGCAGGGGAAAAGGATTCAGATGTAAAACATTCTGGACTTGTATAGTTGCAGTGCTTGTGTTTATTTACAGAATATTTTTTCGACTTTTTTTTGTTTGTGTGCATGTATTTTGCGTATTAATGCCTCTTTCTCACTTTTGATAGTGATGTGTGTATACTGGTGGATGAAATATTGTTGCAACATTTAGCCTCTTGTAGATGTTTGACTCAAGGATACCCAATCTGCAGAAAGAAAGAGTAATATAACTCTGTAATTTGATGAAAACGTGGATATTAGTTCTCATTAAACATGTATCAAGGATATAAGTTAAATATGATTGAGCTGTGTTTGCATGGTGTTAATGTTCTTGTTCATTATAATAGGAGTGTTCTTCATTTGTTGTAGCAGTAAGGGCACCTTTGGTTGACATGCTGTATGAAAGTGATCCGACAGTGGAAGAAGTTCCCCCTCAAATCCATGTGCATGAGCATGGAAGGGTATGGTGTAGATGTAACAATTTGTCGAGACTTGAAACGTCAAGTATGCAATGCTTGTGATAAGGTAGCTGGAAGAACTGGAGGATATGTTGCTGTGGGTCTTACCTGACTTAACGGTACGCTAGGGACATCTGAGGATTTCTCAGATTTTAAGGACCTTCCTTGGGAACTTAAGGAAGTCCGTGGGTTAGAGGGTTGTAATTACCAGTAATGCAATACAAGTGCTGCAATTGATGCTTCGTTTTAAGAATTGTGTCCCCACAGAAAGTTTGCTTCTCGTGACAGAAGAATTTCCCGCCATCTCTGTGAAACTGGCTGACTGTTCTGGCATATTTTGTAAGAGTGCAATTTGCCTGTCGATTTCTTACAGTATTCTACGAACTGTTAATGCACGTGCATACACAGGCGTGCACGCTTACAAGCCTATAATTAGCATGGTAGACCATTTTACTATAAAGATTGTTAGAAAGCTGTAACTTTCACAATAGAAGGGGCGAGCCACAAGACTGCTGCATGCCATTATTTGAAGTTAAAGCTGCGAGGACGTACAGCTGAGACGGATTTTTGGTCCATGAAATGGTGATGTTGACGAGAGAGAAGAGAGCCCAGTGGAATTTATCACCAAAGAGACAGCAACCGAGAAAAGATAACAACAATCAGATTTCGAGTAATGGTTATTTGCTCCATACTTGATGGGACCAAATTTTTCTTAAAAATAGCTGGAAAAACGAATGGAAACAAGACAGTGACCTTGCTAACCAGACAGGACAGTGACCTTGCTAACCAGACAGCAGAATCCAATCTTCTTGTCATCATCAGTTGGTTATGGTCTCATGCTCTCATTTTATGTTATGGGGCTATACCATTCAATCCAATCCTTCCTAAATTCTTAGCTTAAAAAATAAATTGCTGGAACCGATCTGTGTGTTATTACTCATGCTAGAAGGGCTTAAAAGAAGGGGAGCCAATAGAAGTGGTCCGATTTCTTGTCTCTATTGGACCACATCTACAGCAAGTAATGACTGTGACTTATCGTTCTACGCGGGCTTTTTTCTTGGGTACCTTTCATATCCTAGCAATTTGTATGTAGCGAGAAGAAGGTAACTTTCTGTACATAGTTCAACTTGGTGACAGTGCACAATCCATCAAGTATACTCTCTCAAGATTGACATCATTTAATGAACTGATGGGACTCTGTTAAAAAAATTCTTTAATATTAAATAGGAATTGTTATGTTGTTGGTTTTCTAAAGTATTTTTAAATTAAAAATATATTAAAATAATATTTTTTTTTTATTTTTAAAAATTATTTTTGATATTATTACATTAAAATAATTTAAAAATATAAAAAAATTACTTTTAAATAAAAATAAAATTAATTTTTTTAAAAACGCTGTTTGGAACACAATTCCAAACGACCTCGATTCAAATTAACTTTTAACAATTAAATTTACAAAAGAACAATTCTAGTAACTAATCATTTCACGTGAGAGGTGTGTCCTTAGTGGAGGACCTTGGGTCAATGTATGCTCGCTCAATATAATTGCCAACAAAGATACAAAACTACAGAGACACAAAAATCAAATAGCATTGATGGGTCTAGCATTTACACCAATAGCTCAGCCTCAAGGTGTAGCGTGTGAGGCACGACCCTAGCCTGTAAGTTAATGGATTAGGGTATGCATCCAAGCGTATAAATTTGGATGTGATTCACATTTATTTTTAGGCCTATTATGTTGCATGACCTAACACATTACTGGATCTAGGTAGGATATCATGACTTTCAAGAGTCTATAAACCATTAAACTTCTTGATTGGTTTGGTGTGAGTTCGAGATCCCCTTAAGAAATTGAAGGTACGTATCTAGGTACACTTGCCCCAAGAACATTTAAGGTCAGACATTATATGTTAACCTTCGAGTATATTCACCTACCCTCCCTCTTTATAGTTGGTATCCAATATTAAATGCTCACATCTTTTTTCCATAACTAGGCCCATAAAATGGTATTTGACACACTTATGCATAATGTGTGGTCTATCATGACAAAATCTTTCCCACTTAACAGTACAACACCAATTATTAGGGTTTATAAACCCAAATGATTGCTATTAAATCAAGTATTATAGTCTTTTCTCCCCTTTGCCTTTATCATTATACAAGTTCGCTAGTTTATGAATATATAAATGCCCATGAACCATGAGTAAAATATAACACAATTTTATACTTTCCAACATTCTTATTTTTATTATTATTCTCTATAAACACAAACAAAAATAAAAATACACATCACAACCTTTAAAGTCATGTTTCTTCTACAACCTTGCTAACTTAAACACGAATGGTTCCTTAAGTCCAACAAAGAACTTGTTTTGTAAGTGCTTGTGATCCTAAGAAATTAGTCTAATTGCACCATCTCAACCTATCTGTAAGTTTTTTGTAAGTTTGTTTTAGATTTATACCAGCTTACCAAGCAAGTAAAAAATGCTCATAAAGGCTCTTTTGTCCATATAAAAATGTTTGAGAGCCTTACCTTTTTCACAACAAGTGACTCCTTCATCAACTCCACCTCATAGAACTAGTGCATGCAAATAACTCTAATTTGAATAGAAGAAAAGCCAAAAAGAGCTGCAAAAGAGTTCCACTATTCTCTTAGTCCATATAAAAATTGCTTACACTATTATAAATATTCTTTAGTGCATGTTCCAAATATGGAAAGAAAGACTCAAATGATAAGTCAACATACAACCACTAAAATAACCATTGCCATCACCATTACCTTATATTTAGGTCTCTTTTGGACATCCTAAATAGAAAAAAGATCCAAAAGAAAGTTAAGTCCATGGTGATAAGGGCTTTATATATAGCGGTATACAACCTTACTAGGTAAATGGTTCTCTATTGGCCAAATATATATTGGACACGCATCACTTTAGAAAGTTCATCTCTATTAAGATGAAACTAGATAACTTAGATAAGCTCCTAAACCTAATAAAACATGTAAAGAATATGCATAATAATCTAGAGTTGTTCATGCAAGACACAAATACTATATGCAATATTCTCCCAACTACGTTCTAAAAATCAATTCAAACATGATATCATAATTTAGATCTAGGATCCAATCTTGGTTTTAAGAATCTTTGTGTAAAGCTCATAGTCTACTTTAACACAAGTATTCCAACCAAGAAAAGCTTGATCAAGTTGTTCCCCATTACCTATGAGGTGAATGAAAGCACTAAGGCTAACTTGAGTAGATTCAATGAAAAGATGTTAAAGGTAGAGAGCTTGTTAGAATAAGTTACCACAGAGGCCTTGGTAAATGGGTGGGTGATCAGGGCCTAAATAGGATCATTAAAAGAAATGAAGAAGATGTACTAAGGCTATATAAGAGTTATAAAAAGGTTAAATTTAATTAGACAAATACAAGTACTACCACTAATATAGGTTTTATCTTAGACCATTGATATGACCAAACCTTGATAAAGCTCCTCATTATCCAAAAAGATAACTTTACCTTAGGGATCTTAGACATGCTTAACATCAGCTCAAACATGGTCATCTATAGATTGAATATGATCTATATTTCCCTCTTGTCCACTAGAATAAAATAAGTTTTATGGGAAGAAGATAAAAAGCCATATATTAGGAAATGGATAAACTTTTACATGTAGGCCTTATTTGGGAGGTAATGTACCCAAAATGGTTGATCTATATGTATATGGTGATGATGAAGAAAGCCAATGAGAAGTGAAAAATATACATGGACTTCACCGACCTCAACAAAGCATGGTTAAAAGACAACTTCTCTTTACCAAAGATAGACATGTTAGAGACTTTATGAGTAGGTTCAGATTTTTAACCTTACTGGATGTGAGCTTAGGTTACCATCAGATCTCCAAACAATCTAAAGATGATGAAAAGACATCATTTATTACAGATAAACAAACATTTTGTTACAAGGCCATGATTTTTGGGTTTAGAAATGCAAGAGCCACCTATCAAAAAAAGGTGATTCGGGTTTTTAAGGACTAACTATGCAGGAACATAAAAACCTATGTTGATAACATACCAGTGTAGATCATGATATTTGAATAACGCATCCATGATTTTCAAGAGACTTTCACTATTTTTTCCAGTACAAATTAAAGTTTGAATGTGTCTAAGTGTGTATTCACCATTCGGTGAAAGCCTTTTCCCTCTATTTGGGTGTGAGAGACATGATTAGAAGTTACAAGAGTTTGTTAGACATCCAGGAAAAGGGAAAACAGAAGAGAAGAACAGTCTCCTAATAGATTAAGGGCCAAAAATAGGAAATAATTTCTTATGATCTAGTTTTGAAAAACCACCTTTAAACCCACAAATGGTTTCACAACCACCTACCATCCGGGGGCTATAAAAAGAGAAGAAATCATTGAGAAATAGGGAGGAATCTAAAAGAGAAAAGCCATGAAAGAAAAAAGAAACCTTGAGAAAAAAACCAATTCAACAGTAAAAAAAGAAGAAATAAAGAAATAAATAAAATAAAGAAGATATTATTGGATAAAAAGGTCAAAATCTGTTTGGAAAGGGCTATTAAAATATACTCAAATCAAGAAAAAGTGACAGAAAACCAGTTGTAATAATATTTTGAAGGTGAGATATTCAACTTGATGGTTAGGTATAACTCATTAAGAATACCCCTCTTTTCTGGATTGTAAGCTTTAATTTTCTTTCATTCAAGTATTTTTCATGATGTTTATGATATGATTTGACTATGTTTTGGTTTGTTTTTGCATATATTTTCAATTTGTTTTGAATACAAGTTTGTTATATATATATGATTGTTTTGTTGTTAATCATGTGTTTTATGGTGTTTAATGGATGATTATTGATATGCTTTTGATGCTTGAATACTTGCTTTTTATGAATGAAAAGTGTATGTTATGATTTGATGATTATATATAAAAATGAGATATATAACAATGCTTGCCTATTCAGGTGTTTTTGTTCAATTTTGAAAGTTCATATAAGACATTTTGATGTTGAATGAGTTTTTGAATTGATAAGAACATCATATGTGCATGTTTGTATATTAATAGCAGGTTATAAGCTTTGAATCCTATGCATTTTAATATTTACATGTTTATTGTTGTTTCTGAAGGCTTAAATATATACACATGAGCGTATGTGATGTATTTGAATAGGTTTTAGGCCTTTATTCTGGGTTTTGTTTCATTTTTTGCATTTTGGCAGATTTTGGATTTCTAGGTTTCATGTTCATCTGTTGAAGATTGCATTGGGTCCATGATTTGCTTGTCTTTTTTTATCATTTGTTAGTTCTTGTATATGCATATAAGTTTGTTGATAATTAATCTAGAGTCCTAATGACTTACAAAATATTGAAATGTTGTCATTTGATATTCTGTTTTTTTATTTTTTATTTTGTATAAAATCAAATAATCATGATATTAGGTTGATTATTATGTTAATTTAATCTCAATATCTTGTTTGAATGATATTTTACATGTCTCTATGCCTTTAATTTGATTTGATTTATTCTATAATCAAATCTATTTTTTAGGTTTCATCATTATGTTCTTCGTGTTCATTGTCAATTTTAAGCCAAAAAACCTCGTTTGATTTTTTATTTTTTATTTATGTTTTTGGACTGTGTTTTTGGGCTTGGGCTAAGAAGCATAACCCATATGACTAAGGTTGTGTTTGGCAGACTTAAAATTCTCAAAGGAAAAAACATAATATTTTGTTCTTAAGACGTGTTTGCCAAACACAACTTAAAGATATTTTTTAAGCCTCTGATTTTTAGTTTAGGGCATGTTTGGCACACATGCCATACTGATTTTCCAACAAAGCTTATTTTTTTGTTTTGTTAAACAGACCTCAAATAATTTACAAAAAAATATTAAAAAATTCAAGAACCATTTCAAATTTATTTGTGAGTCCCTCACATGTTTTCCAATGAATTTTATTTAATATTTGGGTTTTAAAATTACACTGTAACATACTGACCCAACATTAAATATACTTGCTTTTTTCTTCAAAATTTCAGAAAAATACAAAAAATAAAAAAACTCCTTATTTGAAAAAAAATATAAAAACTTGTCTTTATTGTTGTTCATACAACCAAGTTCTAAAAAATTTCATGCATATTTTATAAAAAAAAATGTATTTTTTTTCATAATTTGGAAAATTAAAAAAATTTCAATTAATAGTCACAACAAGTTTATGATTATCCATTAGGATTTAACCAAAATTTCAAAAATACCCAAAAAAATCAATCATTTTATTTAATTTTTATGATATGTATTTTACATAATTTTTTGAAGCTTTAGAATGGTTAGGTTTTTGTTTGATAAGATAAAAAACTCTTTACTGAGAATGATTTTTTTTTTAACCTTAGATAGACCAACAAATAGAAACACGATCTTAGAAAAAAAAATCAATAAATAATACAGCTTACCACAAGTAGGGTGTACTAGGGGTGATGCGTCTTCCCCATGCACAACTAGTCCTCTAACCCAAACTCTCGCGGACCATTAGGTTTCCCATTGACTATAATACGTACTAGGTGGCGACTCTTAAACCCTATTAATCATATCTTTATGATTAATTCCCAACACTTCCAAAACCCCCTTGATCTAGAAGGAAAACCTGTCATTTAACGTCGTGCATTATTTACGCCTAGTTGGAGGACGACCATCACAAGATCCTTTTCACTTAACAGTACACCATCAACCATTAATGTCTATAAACCTAATTGATTGAAATTACATCAGGTGTCACACCTTTTTCTCCCTATTTCCTTTATTAGTATGAAAGTTAATGTGGTTCATAGATATATAAATATCCATGAACCATGAGGTAAGGCAGAACGTAATTTAAACTTTCTAGCACTCTTATTTTCTTCATTAAACACAAACACAAACACATATCACAATCTCTAAGAATTTAAATCTTATTAAAAGAATCAATGACTATGGTGTTGTGAACAACATGATTTGATAGAGCATATACACTCTATACTTCTGTCACACTAAATATCGCGATGACCTTTAAAATTTTCTATAAAAAAGAACTGATATCTGGCATCTTGTTTTTTACAGGGGAAAAAAAGCCTTGTTTAAGGAGTCACCGCCTATTATTATGGTCATTAGAAACCTTAAGTGATCAACAAAGATTCTATGGTACAAGACTAATTACGCGAAAGAGAAGATACTATCAACCTTTAAGCCTCCTACCTGAGATAGTATGCATTGCTGCTTTTGTTTTAAATTACTAAGGG
>Ga0307518_10002186_pt1 | contig 14323 bp, 9 predicted proteins | sample 25_EM_MG_FD_203889 | JGI IMG/M metagenome (GOLD analysis project Ga0307518, IMG submission 203889) | Populus trichocarpa ectomycorrhiza microbial communities from riparian zone in the Pacific Northwest, United States - 25_EM | ecosystem: Host-associated > Plants > Roots > Unclassified | place...
GGTTTGATTTCTGTTTTTTTAAATTGATTTTGTTATTTTTATAAGTAAAAATCAAACTGAAAATAATTACATCTAAAAAATTGTATCATACACTCGGGATGCATTGGATAAAATTCACAGGGTTTCCGAGTGACCTCGTAATCTAATTGCTTGGAATCAAATACTAATATGTTGTAGATTCGACAGGGTGAATAACATTGTCTTGAAAATCAATTACAAAAAGATATACGTTCTCTTTAAAATTCCAAATCACTCCACTCTCGGTCGACAAGAACTGGCTATCTCCATGCCCAGGTGACTTTCCAAGGGACTGCCGAGATCTCTTGTCTTCTTCGAATTCGAAGATTTGATTTTAAAATAATTGTAGTGGAGAGAGAGAGAGAGAGAGAGAGTTGATGCAATGTTCGTCTACAAAAACAGTTGATGCAGTGTGGTTGTCGTGGAGAACCCGGCAATAGCGCTCTCTAACGTGGCATGGAATCACTTCTTGTGCGCGAATGAAGGGTGTTTGGGATCTGTTTAGAATAATTTTTTTAGTTTTTTTTTTTTTTGTTATCTTTGATAGCATATTAAAATTTATTAATTTAATATTTTTTAAACTAAAAATATTTTAAAAATATATATAATAAAAATAAAAAATGTGCTAAAAACCCAAAAGCTATAAAATTATCTCGGGCAACGGGAAAAATTAAGTGAATAGAATAGGGGAAGCAAGTAACATTACAACAATTACTGCATAGTTTTCAGACAGGTATGGTAGCCGGCATGATTCAAGATTCGGGTTTTAGGTTTTGACCGAGTTATTGGATTTTGACTTGATCGTTCGGGTAAAAAATATTTTTTAAGAAAATAAAATAATATTGTTTTAATAAAAAAATAAATATCAACGGGTTACAACCAGGTTTTTTACCGGGTTTTGCCGGGTCAATCAGGTTTTTTCTTCTTCTATTTTTTTTTTAATTCGATCTTAATTCTAGTTTCAGATCAACCGGATCCCAGATAACTTGCCAAGCCTGGCAGATTTCAAAACTATAAATTACTGAGATCAGCTAAGATAGAGAAATGCGTGAAGATATTAACAATAAAAAGTTTTCCCCAGATCTCGAAAATCAGCTAGAGTTTGCATTGACCAGCAATAAAATAAACGTCTTATTACTATACTGGCTTTCCACAAGCAAGCCATGTCGCAAGTGTCAGGATCACGTGATAACGTGTTTATTTAACTTATCTTATTATATGTCAAATATTTTTTTTTATAATGTGAAATAATTAATATACAAGTATTATTTAAATATTTTTTTATATTAATTAAAAAATATAATTGTAAATTAAAAAATTAATACTTAAAGGTGATAGAATATAATAAATATCATATGCGTTTATAAAATATGTAAAATCTCAAGCTGATTTTTAAAATAACATAAAAATTAAACAATATTGCAATTGCTACATTGAAATATTATTTTATTAGTCTTTGTATAATAGTTTTTTTGTTAAAAAATATAAATAAAAGGAATTAAAAAAAAATTGCGAGGGAATAAATATAAGAACATAAATAACAGTACAAATAGGTAAAGTGTAGAGTGATAGATATTTAAAGGGTAAAAAATATAAAAACATTTTTTTCATAAAAAAGAGTGTAAAGAAAAAAAAATAATTAGGAAAATATTACAAAAATGAAGATAGGAAAAAAAAAAGTTGGTAAATAGGAAGCATAAAATCATAAAAAAATTCAAGTATGAATAAAAAAAATAAGAAGAATTTCTTTTCTATATTATAAAAAAATTGAAAATTACATTTTTATCACCGTTGGATCGCTGTAATATAAAATTAGCAATATTTATAATTATACCATTTATACACGGAAACACTGCTTCCTTTTAGTATATATATAAATATAATATATAATATAATGTTACTCAAGCTGTTGCGTTGCGGAATTGATTATTTTTCCAAGACACAAAAAATTCAAAACCAATATATTAAATTAAATGATAAAAATAAAAAGCTAGATGACAAAAATAATAATTCAAACACGTGAATACAAAGATAAATGAATATCCTATAAAAACATGGTCTAGTTTTGAAAAAAAATAATACAAATATGATATATTCATTATAAAAAAATATTGAAAGAACAATATATTACATCGATCCGATTTAATATGTTAAATTTATAGCTCGGGTCACGGGATTGTAATAATCTTATAAAAAACAAATCATAATAAATCAATCATATAAAAACCAATAATAAAATTAATGCTTTTAAAAAAAATTAAGATGAGATGTTTTTTTTAATATTGAGATGATAATATATTAAATTAAATTGTCAAACTCATGACCCAAATTACGGATTAAACTAAGTTTAATAGCTTTGTTTTTAAATTATTATTTATTTTATTATATAATAATAAAATGAGTGAAAAAATAATAAAGAACAACAACAAATAGGACTGAGGTTTTAAAAAAACACGAAACAAAAGGAAATTAAAAATATTTTTAAAAAAAAAAAATAAAAAAAATGAAGCAACCGTGAAGAAAGCAAGATTCGGCACACAAAGTTTAGAAAGTTTTTAGTCTCCCTTCCAAATCACCAGGACAGATAGACACCTGTGCACATTTTATTCTCAACCAAAATAATTTGTTTTCTGAAAAAAAGAAAAAGCAAACGACGCATAGTATGAGATACCGGCCCCTCTAAAAGCTGAACACATGAGCTTTCTCCGATCAAGGTTTTATTGTTTATGGTTCTGCTTTTGCACTTGATGAGATGTACAACAATTCATAGCAAAAAAAAAAAAAAGTAATAAATTTATATTTTTACTTTGTGTTTTTTGATTTTAGTAGTTCATCTATCATTAAAAATAAACACAACAGTAAAAATAAATATATACTTAATAATATGTATTATCAAACTGATCTGAAGGAAGTTTTGAAGTGCAGTAATAATTTTTTTAAAATATTTTTTTATATAAAAATATAAAAATAATATATGAAAATGTGATAACTTTAAAGTATTTCTAATCAAATAAATAAATTGAGAAGACAAAGCTTTTCATTTTCATATTCTTTATAAATAACTCCGGAGCCCAGTCCAATCATGTCACGGCAGAAAAGCGTACGTAAGATTGGTCGTAGCCGACCATATCCTCGTGGATGATTACTGACGTCGACGGCGGTTCTGTCATGAGCATAGCTGCAAGCGCGGGTCAGATTCTTGGACCCACGATTGGCTGTTCTTCACTACAAGAAAGTTGCTTTTTTTTACAGTCAAAAGTTACGGGAACTTCACGTCACTCAAGAAGAGACCTCACTCGTTTTAATAATGATTTGAGATTTTTTTAAAAAAAATATATTAAAATAATTTTTTTATTTTTTTAAAAAATTTATTTTTAATATCAAAATATTAAAAAAATAATAAAAAAATATATTTTTTAAATTAATTTTTTTTAAAAAAATACTAAATTAATTAGCTACCAGGAATTTTTTATCTTGGAATTAAATAATGATAACGGCATCCTTATCCCCGGGGGAATCATTTTAATTTATCCATGGATACCATTGAAAACGATAAAGGTGTAGTTGAACTCATTTTGTTAATATCATGTCTAAAAAAGTGGCAGACGACACTTAGGCTACTTTTCAAAACGATTTTCAAGATATATTATTTTAAAAAATTTATTTATTATGCCAAAACAAGAATTTTATCTCTAAAGTTCTTTGCCGAGGGAGACCATACTTTTCAATTTGTTTTAGCTCTACATTATTTTTCTTGGTATTTTATTTTTTTTAATGTATTAATGTCAAAAATAAATAAATAAATATTATTTTAATATATTTTTAAATAAAAAATATTTTAAAAATCAATATTCAGCACAGATTCAAACAATAAAAGATGAAAATAGATAAAAGTACTGAGCAGGTGAACATGATTTTTAAAATAATAAGTGATGTGAAGTGAGATTAGCTGGCATAGATATGCTCAAGACTTTCTTGTTTATTGTCGAGTGTGAATTGGACTTTTCTTTGATAGAGCCTGTTTTGGGCTGGTACTCGTTGGCATCTCGGTGGGCAGTATTTGTCTTTCGAAGGCTCGAGTACATGCTTCTTCGAGTGCAGTCCACAGCCCAAATTTCGCAGGCCTGATTCGCTCAAAAAAACTGTAACAAGAGGCAGTGAAATTCGTAGCAATGAAGGCCGAACCCAATCCCATGACGTAGGCTGACCTGATGCAAGTACTGTTTAGGAGCTTAATGTAAACCGTGCTCTATAAAATTTTAATTTTTTTATATTTTTAAATTATTTTAATGTGTTAATATTAAAAATAATTTTTAAAATTAAAAATGTTATTTTAATATATTTTTAAATAAAAATACTTTAAAAAATAATAGTTATTACATTCTCAAATATTCTTATAACTGTCCTTTTTTTTATGTTTTCATTAGACTAGGTTGTGGGCATTTTACTTCTCACAACTTGTTTAAGGTGTAAATAGTGATTCGTGAGGCTAATTCTCTCACATTAATGAAATCCCGATCCTCCCTTTTTTTTTTTTTCCCTGTTAGTTAAAAAATGTATTTATGAGCACTATGCTGGCTGAATAAACAGCACGCACAGATTTCATAAAGCAAAAACTAAACCCTGGGCTAACCTCAATCGGGTCTATTTACAAATTTATTAAATAATATATCGCGGTTTTGGCACAATTAAGCCGTCAACGAATACGTATGGGGTGACTCAATCGAGGATTGTTGATACTTTGAGAAATAAACTGAAAGAAATTCTAGTTTTAGAATCGATTTAAGTATTAGTAGATAGGTGAGGGACTAAATTGCAGGTTTGCTAAAAAACTTTGTTTTTCGGGGGAAAAATTTGGAAACCCGATTCGGGTTCGGAAATCCAAATCAGTCTCCCATCGCTAATGCACGCTCTCGCATGAGTTGTGTTTTTATTCCTCTCTCTCTCTTAATTCGAAATTCCTTCTTGTCTTCTCTGCGCTTCTCTTCCCTCGCCTCTCCCTTTTTTTATTGGATCTATCCTGAGTTCCTTCTCACAATCTCTCGATCCAAGCTATCTCTCTCTCTCTCCAGCATCGCGGATTTGGTGCTTGAATCCTGCTTGATCGAGATAACTGCCCTCCATTGCGATCAAAAGCTTGAATTTTTCGGTAAGGATCTCTATTGCCGTCACTTAATTTTGAAATTTCTAGTGGAACTGGAAAAGGTGGTTGCTATTGGGTCTTTTGAAAGATGTGAAGTAATTGACCGTTAATAGCAATTTATTAGTTTGTTTTTGTTGTTTCAAGTGTGTATTGTTGTGATCTTGAATTGAATTGCAAATAGAAACGTGCAATTCTTGCTCTGATTTGTAAACTGTGCTGTTTTTTTAATCGAGGAAAGATATGTAATTCTTGCAGAACTTTCTATTGCATATGTTTATCGGTATCTTAAAGTAGTTGGGCTCGCTAATTATCTTTTGTTTTTATGTAATTGAGGTCTGAATTACGAAGCTTGAGCAAATATTAGGGCGTGAGTGGTCATCTGCTAGAACTTATCCTTGTGTTTATTTATTTTTTAATTATTAACCAAGTGGGCGATGGGAATGTGGCTTTTGAGATCGTAGGTTTGATGCATAATCACGAGTTACAAGATTTATGACTTCCATTGCAAGAATCTGGTCCAACTTGAAGGTGTAGCTAATGGAAACGTGATCCTTGTTAGAAAGAGATTTTTTTACTATCTTACCTCTGGATATCTTGATTTAACTAGTCACTATTGAGTATCCCATCTCGTGATGCATGTTGAAGTATGCCAGGTTACTAAGAAATCATTAGGAAAAGGCAAGAACATGTTATGTTAGTATGAACTCTTTATAACCCAAACATTTTTCATTTATCTAGTAAAAGAGAGAAGAGGTAAAACAATTGCAGTAAAGAGATGGAAGCAACAAGAATGCACAATTATGATTTTTAACATAAACTTGGTTGGCGGGGGACTAGGAAAATAAAGAGCTCATACTTTAAAAGCTGTTTGAATCTAATACATTAAAGTGAGTCATTTCTTGCTACATTGTTTGATTTCTGGGACATGTGGATAGTTTTTTCTTTTAATATTTCCTGAGAGTGGTCGTTATCCCTAATTGTGGTGCAGGATTCATTGACTATGCATTTATTCAGTTGCGGATGTCACGGACCATAATATCATATTGAGAAGTGGCATTTGGAGTATTTGGGTGGAGTGGAATTTGACAGTCAGTAAAAAAGTAAAAACTTTGTGCTTGTCGAAGTAATTCTTATGCCGTAGGATAATTGTTTTTGGCTTCTTCATCATGCTTCAGTTTGGCTGTGTTAATGGCAGTGTGTTTCTTTCATATTATGCAGGATTGCTGTGCCCTTTTTGATGCTGGACAGCGTAGGGAAAGTCTTTAGATGATCTATTTTAGGTTTAGGGTTGTAGGATCAAGGGGTTCAGGGATTCAGGATTTGAAATGCAGATCTAAACTTGTAAACTATGAATCAATGAACATTAAGCATTGCTAGCTTCACGTCAATAGACTTAAGGAATCGCTCATTGGAGAAAGCATCATACTTTCAACTATCTGAATTACTCAAACGCAAATAAGGAAGTCTAATTAATTCTCTCTATAGTTTATAAAATAAGGCAAATCTCACATCCATCTCTATAAATTTGAAAATTGGATCAATCAATTCTTTGCAAAATTATTAGTCTAAAATTTGTCATTTGCAGTTTTTCCCATATGCAGTGGTTACAGTATTTCAAATAACTCTTTGCATGGCCTCTTGTGCTGCATGACATAGATGTTTGGTCTTCCGGTTTTGTCTGACTTTGATTGATGCATCTCAATTTCATCAACTGCATTGCTTGTTCTTCAACATTTCTAAAGTGCGATGTACTTCTATTTTAGCTGTGCTGCCTTTTGTGATTCTGTTTGATTATCACAACCTTCAACTACTTGTTTTGGCAGGTTTGGCTATGGAAACATAATCATCCTGGGCAGATAAAGTTATTTTGTTGAAAATCATGGGGACTGAAAATCCTGGCCGTCCAAATCCTGTGACTGGTTCACCATTTGCTGCTGCTCCTCCTACAGTTACACCATTTTCAGCATCTGGCCCGGTGGTGGGATCAGAGGCCTTGGGCTTTAGACCCCCTGCTCAACCTCCCCAAAACACCATGCTTTCTATGTCATCTGGGCCTGTGGCTGGATCACAAGCTTCTGGGTTCAGGCCTAACAACCCCCCAGCTAGGTTTAATGATCCTTCCGTGGCTTCTTCACCAACAGCATATGTCCCACCCACCAGCGGACCCCCCTTCCAGCGCTATCCAACACCGCAATTTCCCTCTGTTCATCAAGCTCCACCCATCGGTCAACCACCATTTCAGCCTCCTGCAGGTCAATTACCATCTCCAGCTTCCTTTCATCCACAGCCACAAGTACCTGTAGTGCCAATGGGATCTCCTCCATCAAGTTTGAATGTTCCTCAATTGTCATCGGATTCATCGTCTTTTGCATCCAGGATGAATTTTCAGCCATCTTTCCCACGTATGGACTCATCTTATTCCGCTTCTAGGGCCACTTTGCAGCCATCCTTGCCAGGATATGTAAAGCAGGCAAATGCAATTTCACAAGCTTCTCCAATGACGCCCTTTCAAGCTCAACAGGGAAGTTATGCAGCATCCACACCAACACCACCTCCCCCCTTTCTTCCTCAGCAAGGAGGTTTTGCTCAACCTCCACCAGTAGGCACCCCCTTTGGATTGCATTCCAGGGATCAAATCCAACATCCAGGCTCTGCACCTCCTATAGGTGGCATCCAAGGGTTGGCAGAAGACTTCAGCTCACTCTCTGTTGGATCTGTTCCTGGATCAATTGATTCAGGGCTTGATCCAAAAGCATTACCGAGGCCATTGGATGGTGATATGGAGCCAAATTCATTGGGAGATGCATACTCCATGAATTGCAATCCTAGATATCTTCGGCTTACCACTTCTGCTGTACCAAGTTCACAATCTTTGCTTTCAAGGTGGCATTTTCCTCTTGGAGCAGTTATTTGCCCGCTTGCAGAAGCTCCTGATGGGGTTAGTGTCTGTGAAATTGAATTCAACTGACAATCTGGACATGCTTTGTTTACTGCTTGTCTGATATCCTTTAATCTGACTTGTTCGTTGTTGTTCCTTTATTCAGGAGGAGGTACCAGTAATTAATTTTGTCTCAACTGGCATTATTCGTTGTAGAAGATGTCGCACATATGTAAATCCCCATGTGACATTTACAGATTCTGGAAGAAAGTGGTGTTGCAACATCTGTGCTCTGCTTAATGAAGGTAAATCTCAAGTACGTTCTAAAGGAAACTGATAAGATATTTATGGTAGTGTTAGGGGCCCCATAGAGAGAATCTGTTCGCAATCTGAGTCTACGTGTATCTTGTTAGATTTTGCCGATGGCTAAATGTGGATACTATCTATATGCTTTAAGATTTTAGTCTTCTAGAACACCTTTGCAAGGAATATGACAATAAATTGTGGGCAATGAATTCTACACGTGCTGTTTGAATGACCAGTTTCAAAATTCGTACAACTCAGCTGCTTATTTGTAATGTGAAAGGAAAACTATGTTTTTTTTTGGTTCATTTGGTATAATCATTGCTGATCTTGTATCCTGGGGTTTTTAGCTTTCCAGCTTATTGTTGGGCTTACCTCACCCAACTGCTTGTTTTTTAATGTTGTTTAGGTGGTCCTTTACTGGGAGTAGTATGTCTTCAATATATGCAAGTAAAATGCCATGAATTCTAAGACTGGGAATTGAAAAACTGTTCTAGCCAGCGTGCATAATGCATCAATTCTTCTGTATTTGGAACTCTTAACTATGACTTAGCCACTCTCTCCTTGATGTTTCTTTTCTTGGCCTTTGGAGACTGGCTGTAATTGCAGAAAATGAAAAAAATGCACTGGCTAATGGCTATTTCACAACTGTTTTTTTCTTCCTTTTTGTGAATTTTTTAAAATTTATTCCCCCCTTTCTGATCATGAGACACTTTCTTTTCAATTTTGATATATGGCTGCACATGTTTTCTTTCTAGCTTCTTCATTTATTTATTTTTGCTAATGGAGTTGCTGACATGGTTTAACTCTCATATTCAGTTCCTGGAAACTATTTTGCTCAGCTAGATGCCACTGGCAGGAGAATTGATTTGGACCAGAGACCTGAGCTTACAAAGGGTAGTGTGGAGTTTGTTGCTCCGACTGAGTATATGGTGCGGCCTCCAATGCCACCATTATTTTTCTTTCTCATTGACGTTTCAGTATCTGCAGTTAGAAGTGGTATGATTGAGGTAAGCTCTTGCAGCTAATGCCCTAATACATCTATATTTCTTTCTGATTGACATTTTAAAACTTGAAGTTAGAAGTGTTGTTATTGAAGTCAGTTCTCTCAGATAATGCCCCATGGCTTCTTGCCTCAGAGGACTAAATTTGTGTCTGTACCAGCAGATTCTTAAATTCAAACAATAAATTTGGATGCTGTTCTGTCTCATTTATGACATGCATGCATATGAGGAGTCTTATGCAGTCCATTTATCGGTCAGCCTCCAGATCACTGCTACATCCTCTTTGTGGATTCTAGAATTTGTGTAGTATGGCCACTTCAAGTGGTTTAATGCATGCTCTCTTAGACATGACTCATAAAGTCTTGGGTCAGAATTGTGGGGAATGTTTTACATATGTGGCCCATGATAATGGGGAATGATTTAGATATGGTTTTTGTCAGAGAAATGATGAGAGTATAAAAAAGTGAAAGTAAGGTTTGCAAGAATCCTATTTAAAAAGCAGTGATTTCATAGCATGACTGATTGATAAGTAGTGGCCATTTTCTATTGATTCTTCTAATTGATGTATTCAAAATATATATTTGGCTTTTCACCCTTTCTTTTTTGGGGTAATTTTGAGGGAGGCCTGACCTGAGAACTAGGGCTACCATTGGGCTGTGTTTGTGTGTATACTTGCTTGGCTTTAATTTAAAACGTACATTCACCTTAATGTCCCTATGCAGGTTGTGGCCCAAACTATTAAGTCCTGTTTGGATGAGTTACCAGGCTACCCCAGAACGCAGGTTGGGTTCATCACCTTTGACAGCACAATACATTTTTACAACATGAAGGTTAGCTGCTGTGTGATCAGATTAAAGCTTATGCTATTGAGATTTTTTATTCTTCTTTCCACTAACAATTAGCTGATGTCTGTGAGATTTTTTGGTGCAGTCATCATTAACACAGCCTCAGATGATGGTGGTCTCAGATCTTGATGACATATTTGTTCCCTTGCCTGATGATCTCCTTGTTAACTTGTCCGAGTCAAGATCTGTGGTGGAAGCTTTTCTTGATAGCTTACCCTCCATGTTTCAGGACAATGTGAATGTGGAGTCTGCTCTTGGCCCTGCTGTAAAAGCAACTTTCATGGTTATGGTGTGTTATTCATTCTCATGGTTCATAACTTAATTTATATATATGTTGGTTTGGTGCTTAATATTCAAACACGCTGTTCGAGTTCCTATTGGGCAAGAAATTGCTTGAAAAAGCGGCAGAAAACAAGTTGATGATGAGGGTAATGGGGTTCACCAATGATTTGAGCTGACCGAACTTGACAGCAGTTATGATCTTTGGGCCTTATGATATTATTTGTTTCTTTCCTGTTCAATTAATGGAGAGATAATGTGGTGGTTTTTTGCAGGGATGAAAATATTTTCATTTTAGAAACCAACTTTGATTAAAACTCTAATATGTGTCAGCCTATATTCTTAAACTAGTTTTTGAGTAGACATTTGTGCTCACCTTCCTTTTGGTCACCTTCATAAGATATTTATTAGGATCTCACTTAGTTTGCTGTTGCTGGGAATGTAAGTGCTGCATGCTGTTACTTTCTCAACTCAAGTATTTTGGTCATCCATTCATTTTTCATTAATACCTCCGTCTCTCTGCAGAGCCAGCTTGGTGGGAAATTGCTGATATTTCAGAACACGATTCCATCTCTTGGTGTTGGCCGTTTGAAGTTGCGTGGAGATGATCTTCGTGTTTATGGAACTGATAAAGAGCATGCTTTAAGAATTCCAGAAGATCCATTCTATAAAAACATGGCTGCCGAATGCACCAAGTACCAGATAGGAGTTAATGTGTATGCCTTCAGTGATAAATACACTGATATAGCCTCCTTAGGTACAATATTTATCTTACATTGCTTGTTATCAGCCAAAGAAAAAAATGAAATGAAAAGAAAATAAATCTTGCTTGTTTATATGATTTACTTTGATGGGGCCAACAAAACTTCTTTTGCATCTCCTAGATTTTCCTAATCAATCAATTTCTTTTTTAAAAATGTTTACTGTTGGTTTTTTTTTATTTATAGCAAGAGAACTGATTTTTTTTTTAAAAAAAAAAAAAAATCATCACACACAATCTTCTCTGGAGTTATATTCGAGTATGAGATGCAGTTTTAGAATTTTTGCCTAATGAATTTGAGCTTTAGCTCTTCTGGCGAACAGAGATTGATGAATTCATTTATGGCATTCTGCACTGTTGGTGTTAGCACAGTTCTCTAATTCCATACCTTCTGGTTTCTATGCTATTTAGCTGAAGAGTCAGTGTGGTGCATCTATGGGTTGTTTAGTTAGGTTGACACTTGTTATACAGAGGGTCTCATTTTTTCCTTTTATTTGATATGCCTTACGCCTGTGCTTAGCTATGCTGTGAGTGTCTAGTGCTTATGTAATGAAACATTTTTTAATTAATTTTAAAGTGAATCTTCAGATTTGTAATCCTGGTCATTTGTTCTTAAATGATGCTTTCAACAGTTTTACAATGTTGACTAAATATTAACAATTGTTATAAATTAATTTCATCTTTTTTACAGGAGCTCTAGCAAAATACTCCGGAGGGCAGATATATTACTATCCAAGTTTCCAATCAGCCACTCATGGAGAGAAGTTGAGACATGAGTTGGCTAGAGATCTTACAAGAGAAACTGCTTGGGAAGCTGTCATGCGCATAAGATGTGGAAAAGGTTTGTCCTTTCACGTTTCTTCTACAACCTTCTATATTTTAGAGCAGACACGTACAAGCAATACGAATATGTATAGGAAGTTGATTCCCCCACCATCTTCTATTGCTCTATGCTTGCAGGTATCCGGTTTACATCTTACCATGGAAACTTCATGCTAAGGTCCACTGATTTATTAGCACTTCCAGCTGTTGACTGTGACAAAGCATATGGGGCACAGTTATCACTTGAAGAGACATTACTTACAAGTAAAACAGTATATTTCCAAGTTGTTTTGCTGTATCCTTTTGAGCAGAATTATATAAAGCTAATTTTGCATCTACACTTGTAGTGCACTTCTGTTTTTTATAACTATGAACTCCAATAGGATATTTTGTTATACATAGGTCATTTCCTAATTTGACCACTTGTTTTATCACCCAAGAGTCAATTCTCTCTTTCCCCCTCCTTCCCTCTCTCTCTCTCTCTCTCTCTCTCTCTCTCTGCTGTTTGCTGATTCATCCAAGGTGGTCAAAATATTGAGAAAAGAGATATTGGATATACTTTTCCTCGTAGTCAAATATGGTACATTAAGGTTATTGAGTATGAAAGAACAGGTTTATGGAAGTTCTCTTAACTGTCTAAAGATACACTGCTTCTTGTGGAGAGAGGCGTATCAGAGTACACACAGCAGCAGTGCCTGTAGTTACAGATTTGGGGGAGATGTATCGCCAGGCTGATACTGGTGCTATTGTGTCTTTGTTTGCCAGGCTAGGTGAGTTTGAACTGGACATATTTCATTGATAACTCTGATTTTAGATATTGGGATAAAGGGGGCATTATGATTCTTCTAACGAAGTTAATTAATTTGCAGCAATCGAGAAATCATTGTCCCACAAGCTGGAAGATGCACGAAGCTCTGTACAGTTGAGGATTGTGAAAGCTCTTAGAGAATACCGAAATCTCTATGCCATGCAACATCGCTTGGGAGGCAGGATGATATATCCAGAACCTCTGAAGTTTTTGCCTTTGTATGGATTGGCACTTTGTAAATCAGCGGCTCTTCGAGGAGGGTATGCTGATGTTCAACTTGACGATCGCTGTGCAGCAGGATTCACTATGATGGCATTACCTGTAAAAACAATGTTGAAGCTTTTGTACCCTAGCTTGATACGAGTAGATGAATATCTTTTGAAGGTAAAAGTACTTCATGTATTCTGCAGTATCAATGATATTTTTGCATTGCACTAATGGTCAATCTCCCATCTAATTTATGCAGCCATCTGCACAAGCCGACGAATTCAAAAACATCATGAAACGGTTACCATTGACCTCCGAGAGCTTAGACTCCAGAGGCCTTTATGTATATGATGACGGTTTTCGCTTTGTTGTATGGTTTGGTAGAATGTTTTCACCTGATGTAGCAATGAATTTACTTGGACAAGATGCTGCTGTTGAGTTTTCCAAGGTGTGTGCACTGTCTCTATCTTAGTTTAAGTTACGTCATGCCCTTTTTTCACAATCATTCCGAGCTTGCATTATTTACCATTTTGTGTAAAGGGATGCTGTTGATCTTCAACATTGGTTTGAGGGTTTAACATGACCTTGTTTTAATTGAGCTTCAATGTGTGTACGCAGATCCAAAAATGTCTGCCAAATTTAGCGTGTGGACAATAAGCCGCTGTTTAGTTTGTAGATTAATTTTTAAACTGTTCTATAGTTGACCTTTCATTTGCTAGCTGCTTCATTTTGAGACTGTAATTGGTCCTTATATGCTCTGTGCTAACCAGGTTGCTCTCGGTAAGCATGATACTGAGATGTCAAGAAAGCTAATGGGGCTACTTAAGAAATTAAGAGATAGTGATCCTTCATATTATCAGCTTTGCAATCTTGTAAGACAAGGTGAACAGCCCAGAGAAGGTTACCTTCTTCTCACAAATCTTGTGGAGGACCAGATTGGGGGTGCCAGTGGTTATAGTGACTGGATGGTGCAAATACATCGGCAAGTCCAGCAAAATGCATAAATTGAAGCCAGTGTTGCTTTGTGCTGTTTCATCGTAAGGTCAATTCTTTGAAATTATTTGAACATAATTTACCCACCCCCGCATACACAGCAGTTCTCATTTAGGACATACATGAGAATAGTGGCTGCGTATGTGTGCTCATGTTCAATATGGCAAAAGAAAAGGCCTTTTGAATTATGCAGTTGTGTGGTGCTTCAGATACTTTTTTCCAGAGTGATCGTTCTGCTTAGTGGAATATGTAATGTTTCACGC
>Ga0307518_10002187_pt1 | contig 14319 bp, 15 predicted proteins | sample 25_EM_MG_FD_203889 | JGI IMG/M metagenome (GOLD analysis project Ga0307518, IMG submission 203889) | Populus trichocarpa ectomycorrhiza microbial communities from riparian zone in the Pacific Northwest, United States - 25_EM | ecosystem: Host-associated > Plants > Roots > Unclassified | place...
TTAAATAACTCATTATTTGTAAATCATTTTTTTTTCAGAAATTGAACAATGATTAATTAATAGTAATTGTTAAAAATTCTAATTTGTTAGATATTTATATATTATCTAAAGCCTTGTTTGTTTCTAGAAAAAATTTTTTGCTGAAAACTGTTTTCCTTACTTTTTCATGTTTGGTAACTTATGGAAAGTTAGTCAATGAAAAATAAATTTTAGTCATAGAAAAAGTTAAACTTTAATGCCTAGAAAGTGTTTTTCTTTTCTTATCCTTGGAAAACACTTTCTTTTCTTTACAAAGAAACATCTCATTTTGACTTCCGGACACTGGAACAAAATCTCTCCCTCTCTCTCTGTCTCAAATAGTTTTATTGGAAATCTCTACAAAAAAACACTTTTATGTGGCTGTTGCAAATCTCTCTCTCTCAAATCTCTTTACTGGAATAAAAAATCATCATAATAATTTTCTTTTTATTCTCTATTATCTGCAACAATCTCTATTGAAGTATTAAATCATCTTATTTCAGGTAACTCTTTTCCTCAAATGTCTCTCTATTATCTACCTTTTGTTTTCCTCTTCTTTGTTTGGATTTATAGTTGTGATTGTAGCATAAATCTTGTGATCTTGGTAATTTGCTATGTTTTTCATGTTTTGTTTGGTTTTTTTAGGGGAAAACATAACAATCTCATGCTTTGTTTTGTATAGGATCTCAGGATCTTACTTGTTAATTTGCTTGTTGAGTCAATCTTAGATGCTTATAAGAAATTGAACGGCATTTGCTTTTAAAAGTCTCAGATGTTATTGTTTGGAATTATTTATGCAATGGACTCTTCATATCTTTGAAAATTACTGGGTGCTATAATGAATGCAAGGAAGGCAATCCTTCAACAATTTTTATCGCAATTTTAAGCCTAATTTTCCATTAAAGTACTCGATCTGGTTTCTCTGTACCAGGAGAAACATTTGTGTTAGGAGAAAAAATAAGGTTATACAATGTTGAGATTAATATTGTAGAATATAACTCCAAATTAAGAATGTTGATTTTCTCCATACTATAAAATAAATGGTAGTCTACGAAAAATATTTGGTAATCTAAAAGCTCTTTTTTGCTTGTATTTATAGACAAGGATCTTCTCTTCATTTTCAAGACAAATAACCCAAAAGCTTTACAATGTTCGGATGAGAAACCCTTCCCAGTAAACTGATCTCGGTCTGTACCAATAAATGATGGCAAGTAAGAGCACAAACAATTTGTTACCATGAAACTGTAAAGGGATTGAGTGAATTTTGTAAGAAAATTATATTTTCAAACCATAAAATATAAGGATTGATAACTGTCACCATATTATGGTATTGAGCCATGTTGTTTGCATATGTGTGCACACCGGCTATTGCCAAACTTTACCACTAACTTGACCATTCATTATCTATTTCCAAATTAGTAATCCACTTTAAAGCCTTGTTTGTTTAAAGAATCAAATATCATTGCAATAATTATGATATAGTATCAGCTCCTCTTATTTCTAACTTTTAATTTATAATGTGTGTCAGTTTGATCATAATTTCTTGTATTAATTGTGTAAGTATTTGATATGCTTTTTGAATGTTTATTTCCCTAAAAATTTTAGGTTTTGTTATCAGAAAACTTCACTTGCTTATTATGGATAGTAAGATTATTCATGCAGCATGTATGGGAGCAGCTATAACTGTTATAGCTGCAGGGGTAGCTATTATTGAACGAGAAAGAAATAGAATTTATATATCAAGAGAACTATGTATAAATGCAATTGCTCAACGAGAATTCTATATTGATAGCATTTTGAATCGAGGTGATAAACATTGTGTCGAACAAATTCATATGAAACCAGTTGTATTATATAATTTGTATGATGTTCTCACAAGTCGTAACCTATTACAATCAACTCAAAATGTGTCTATTAGGGAGCAAGTAATTGTGTTCTTACAAATTATAAGTCGAAACCAAAGATTTCGCTTTATTAGTGGTATATATTATAGGTCTGTTGAAACTATCCATCGTTACTTCAGAATTATATTAAAAGCAGTTTTTAAGTTATACAAATGCCTTATTAAAGACTTAGGGGATACAGTTCCTACGGAGATAATGAATAATCGCAGATTCCATCTTTATTTTAAGGTATGAGAACAATACCAATATTTTTATACGTTAATCAATTACATCTAGAAGAAAAGGTTATAAATTATTTTTTCATGTTTATATAGGATTGTGTGGGAGCAATTGATGGTACATATGTTCCTGCAAATGTTCCTGTTGAAATTCAAGGAAAGTTTCGAGGTCGAAAAAAGGGAATAACATAAAATGTTTTAGCAGCTATAACTTTTGATTTGAAGTTTATATACGTTTTAGTTGGATAGAAAAAAAGTGCACACGATTCTCAGGTTTTAGGTGATGCACTATCAAGACCTAGTGATCTAAAAATTCCAGAAGGTATAAACTAAATATTTCTTATATGCAATAAACATATAAATTGTCTAATTAGATAAAGATAGTAATAGGTTTTATTTTTTATTTGTAGGGAAATATTATCTTGGTGATATTGGTTAAGGTATTCGAAAAGGAATCATTTCTCCTTTCCGTGGAGTTCGATACCACTTGAATGAGTTTATAGAACATTCACCAGAAAATAAAAATGAGTTATTTAATCTTTGACACTCTTCATTGAGAACCGCTATTGAGCGAGGGTTTGGTATTTTGAAGAGTCGTTTTAGAACAATTGATGGAAAACCTTTTTGGTCTTATAAAACACAAGTGAATGTTGTGCTTGCATGTTGTATTATTCATAATCACATAATAGGAGTTGATCCTTATGACTTTCTTATGGAAAAAAAATTATTCGAAAAGTGAACCAATTAGAAGAACAATCAGCTTAAGCCAACAGGAGGAGAGGGAAAAGAATAGGGAGTGGATAACAAAAGGAGAAATGATTGCATCAACCATGTGGAATTATTATAATATTCAAAGAAACTAGTAATTGAATGTTAATTATATGTGTTTGTTTTTATTATATCTTTAGTTTGTATTATCTTTGTTATATATTTGGATTGCTTGTTGATTTTATTATAATTTTTTTTATGTATTTTATGTATTCTTTTTTAAATATTAATTGTATTTGTTTTGTATAAAATTAATTCAATCTAAATATTGTATGATTTTTATTTTGTATAAATTTGTGATTTTGTTTTATAAAAATGAGTACCACGAAGAATTAAAAATGCAAGGGTAAGCACTTCACATGGTCTAAGCCTATGTCTTACATGCTACTTGAGATATTAGTCGAGGAGGCACTTAAAGGAAACAAGCCTTCTTCCACCTTTAAAGCGGAATCTTTTGTTAAGGTAGCTATAGAAATTAGTCAAAAGTTCAACGTGCAATGTAAGCTTAAGCATGTGGACAATCATCTCAAAACTGTGAAAAAAATGGGGAATAATAACCAAACTTAAAAATAAAAGTGACTTTGGTTGGGATGATTGTTTGAAGATGATTACGGTTTCGAAAGATGTATATAATGAAGAAGTAAAGGTATGATAGATAGTACACTCTTTATAATTTTTACATTTACTTTTGTTTCCAAAACTTTATACAAGGAATTAAAAATTGCATATTCTAATCTTTATGAACAGGCACACCCTATTATGATAAGTATCTCAACAAAAAACTTGATATGTATGAAGCAATGATCATTTTTGTTGGAAAAGACATGGCAACCGGAAATTATGTCAAATCATATGCTGATATCAACCTGGAAGAGGACACTGAAGTGCAATCTATTCAATTGAAAATGAAGGGGGATATGAAGAAACTTCAAAAGGTAAAGAGACATTTTCCTCTAGTGCACAAAAAAGGCAACATAGGAAGAGAAATCGAATGTATGAAGATGATGGTGTTGAAAAGTTATCTAAAAAGATTGGAGATGTAGCATCTGTAATTCAAAGCCTAAGCAAAAATCAACTTGATGTTAATGAGCTATATACAAAAGTGATGAAAATTAAAGGCTTTGAGGAGATCACTCTTGGTGATGCTTTTAATCACTTGGTCCAAAATGAAATGTTGGAAAAAGCATTTATGGTAAAAAAATGCTAATTTGAGGAAAATTTGGGTTCAAAATTATGTGAACCAACACTATTATAGACCTGATTGCTAAGATGATTTTACTATGATAAGAAAGTCTATGTTTCTTATTTGACAAGTATGTTGACCTATTTTATTTGGTCTAATATGTTTATGATTGTTAATTTGAACTAATATATATGTGTATGACATCAAAACTTAATATTTATGCATGACAATGTTTGATGTAAGATGTTTATATTTATTTCTTAATGCTTAATTGATATATATTAAAGGGATAATTGTCCATAACCTTTTAAAAAACAATTTTTATCCAAAAAACCCATCAAAATACTTTTGTATCTATTTATCTCTAAAAGAAATATTCATACCAAAAAAACCCAAATATCTAATGGTTACTTAATACCATTTAACTAATTTAGCTTTCTTAATACTGCTAAAAAATTATTTTGAGCTAAATACAAATGAAAAAAATATTAATAGGTTTTACTTAAGAAATATTTCACAAGGTTATATATCTATAATATTATATTTAAAATATTTATATTACATATATAGTTATATTTTATAAAATAAGCTATATATAAATATATGATATAACAAAAAAAAATTCATCATTATACTTTTTAGATCTCATTCTTTTATTGTAAGTGATTAAATATTTATATTTAATATTCTATATATGTGAGATAAATGTTTTTTAAAATAAAATATTAAAACATTAATAAGTTATTTTCCAACTCATTTTTCATGACATAACCAAACACTAGAAAGTGTTTTCCAGCTTATTTTCCACGACACTACCAAACATCGAAAAATAATTCACTTTCGAAGAATCCACTTTTCAAGGAAACCATTTTCCAAAAACAAACTACTTTCCAGCAAACAAACGAGACATAAGATGAAATCTAGATTGTCATATTGATACATGTATGAATATAGTTAATATGTGGATTGGTTATGGCAATGTATGCTGTCAAAATTTATTAGTGAGTTAAATACTACAATCTAAAGCCAGTATAAATGAGTTCTTTGTTTAGTTTAACTACAAGAAAAAAGCATGCAAATAAAACTAAGTTTGCTAAATAATTCTATAAACATGAGATCAAACTAAAGCTTTAAAACATAACGAGCATGTTTGAATAAAATTGCATAAAAAATATCTAAAGTAGGTTGTTAAGAACACTTATTTATTAAAACACTTGGAATCTAATTTAGATGAAGATTTGTTGTTGTTAAAGATCAATCATTTATCATAAAAGCTTTATTACTCGTTTCTTGGTGTAAGCAAAATGATTACAATCAACCTTTTAAGATTCCAACAACACTACCTTATTTAGTTGCACTACTAAACAAAGTTCACAAACTTGAGAAAATATGACTCAAAATTTTTATACAATATAACAGAATCTAAGCTCTGGAGAAGAAGAAAAAGTAAAGAAAAAAACCAAAGCATAAACTAAAGGAAAGTAAATTGAAAAGCTGAGTTGAAGAATCATAATGACCCGACTTGAGCTAACATGTATATGTGGCTTAAGCCTAAAAAAACCCAATAAGCCTAGGGCCTTTCCCTTTTTAAAGCTTTGATGCGCTTTAATCTCATTTTTAACTCTTCAAGTTTTTATTATATAAGCTACAATAAATTCTTATAATCTTTAAATGTGGGATTGAGGGTTCTTAGGTAAGTCTGGTCGCGTCAAACTAGTATAGTAGCTAAAAAAAGATCACAACTTTTGATATAATCATTGGATTAGACTCGAATTTCTTTAGGAGATTCTTGAGGCCCTTTTCTCTAAGAGAGATTGTTTAGTCATCTACTCCCAACCAGAAGACCTCAAATTAGGCCCAAGAGATCTTGTTTGAGCCAATTTTATTTATTTATTCTGGATTTTATGTTATCTTTCTTTTATACATTAGGATTTTGAAGTGTTACCTAGTAGAGGTTAGTTTTCTAACCTATTTAAAGAAATTATAAAGCTCTTTAAGAGGCTAATTTTATTAGAATTATTTTTAGAAAATAAAACTATGAATTTAGAGTTCATATCGACAACCCTTTCATTCATTAAATTTTATTTCTTATGCATTTATTGGTGTGTTTTTTTGCTTTTACTTGCATTAATATGTATTAAAGTCCAATGATCCTAAGTTTTATTACTTGATGTGTGTTGCAATTCCAAGTTCTTTTATTTATTATATACTACAGAACAACCATGATAAGAAGAGGTCATATAGTAGGGCATGGTCAGATAGGAGGGGATGAGGAGGCTCCCTCCTATGAGAGAAATGTTTAAGAGCTCGTTATAGAGGACATGCAGAGGTAGGTTAAAAAGTTGACTTATTAGTTGGAATAGAGGGATTTAAAAGACTATAGCTGAGAAGAAAATGACCATAGTTTCTTGGTCAATACTAAAAATCCATACCAAAGGTAGGAGTAAAGGAGACAACCTCTTGACCAGGATGAAAATAAAACTAAAGATTTTAGGTTCCATATCAAGATCCCTGAATTTTTTAAAACCTTACAAACAAAGGAATTCATAAATTAGTTAAATGAGGTTGAAAGGATTTTTTTATTTTTTAGAACAAGGTTCCTGGATAAATGTGAGTGAAAATGATCATAATCAGATTGAAGGTCCAAACATCTGTTTGGTGGGAACAACTAAAGATGACATAGAAGAGATAATGAAAGTAAAAAATCAATTATTAGGACAAAATGAAGAAAAAGATGAAGGAACACATATTTCTTTTCAATTGTGCCCAAGCATGTTTTAGGGGCTCCACATCCTGAAATAAGAAGGGAAGTCTATCAAAGATTACATTGATAATTTCTAATAGTTAATGGCCAGGAATGACTTGAAATAAATAGAAGAGTGGTTGGTGGCGAGGTATCTAAGTGAGTTACGATAGCCTATTCAAGACGTGTTGTGTCTCTAGTCTTTATGGACAATTTTAGAGGCATGTTTGAGGATGCTAACTATGGAGAAGTAGCAAGATAATATGGTTGTTAGTAAAAGTTTTCGAGCATATCAAAACAATCAAGAAAAATGAAATAATAATCAAAAGATGACCGCCACATAACCTAAACAAACTCAATAAACTCAACAGATGATAGGTCATGATTCTGGATTTACTTTCAGGATTCACTATTTTAGATGTGGTGAATCAGGTCACTAGGCTAGCAAGTGTAGTTAACTAAAAAGTTGTTTAGGAAAGAATCTGTTGATAGAAGAGCCTACGAATATAATTAATCCTATCAATGATGATGACGACTTAGACGATGAAAGAGAGATTTTTCTAGGAGATAATGATATTATCCTTGTTATCATAAAGTGTTTATTGATGTCTAAGTGTAATTCAAAAGAGGATTGACAGCTCACTAGTACTCTACACTCTACGTGCACTATAAAAGACAAGGTCTATAATTTAATTATAAATTGTGATAACTGTGAGAATGTGATGCCCATGAAAGTGGTGAAAAAACTTCAGTTAAAGACTAAAAGTCATCCAAAGCCCTACAAGGTGATGTGGATGAGTAAAGACACTAAGGTAATTATGAACAAACGTTACCTTGTTTCCTTTTTCATAGGACAAAAATAGTTTGATAATGTTTGGTATAATGTAAGTCAATGGATGCATGTAATGTTTTGTTAGGGAGACTATGACAGTTTGATAGGAGTGTTGTGCATGACAAGAGAAATAAAAAATACCCCCTTAATATTAAAAGGAAATGTATATTATTAGTACCCATAAAAGAGAGGATAGAGATAAAATGAAAAATGTATTGTCATTGATTCAGTTTATAAAAGAAATAAGGAATGAGCAAGTGGTGTATGCATTAATACCTATTAATAGCAAAATTAGGAAAGATAAAGATGATAATAGTCCTAAAAAAATATATAGCGTGGTAACATAATTTGTAGTTTTGATGTCGAAAGAGTTGCTTAGGGATTGCCCCACTTGAGAGGTATACAACACCAGATTGATTTGATTTTGAATTCTAGCCTACCAAAAAGGCCAACATATAGGCTCAACCTTAAGAAAGTTAAAGTGTTGTAGAGCTTGGTGGTGGAGTTAATAGAGAAGGGGTGTATTTGAGATAACATAAGCCTTTGTGTAGTTCCTATTCTTGTGGTCCTAAAAAAAGATAGTTCATGACATATATGTGTTGATAGCTAAGCCATTAATTGGATCACAATAAAGTACATGTATTCGATACCGTGACTAGATGATATGTTGGATTACTTAGTGAGGTTCATGGTGTTCTAAGATAGATCTCAAGAATCATTATATAAGTATTAAGTTATGGGATAAATGGAACATAACATTTAAAACATAACATGGGTTATACGAATAGATAGTTATGTCATGGTCTATCCAACGCTCCCAACACTTTAATGAGATTCATGCATCAAGTATTAAGGTCATTTATAGGCATATTCATTGTGTTTTATTTCGATGATATCCTGAATCATAATTCTATTCGGGAGTACCATTTAGAGCATCTACGAGTTGTTTTGATACCTTGCTTAAGGAGTAATTAGTTATCAACCATAAAAAAATGTCAATTCTTTACCAATATTGTTACTTTTGTAGGTTTTATTATATCTATGAATAAAGTTTATACTGATAAGTTAAAGGTCATAATGATTATGGAATGACTAACGCTGAGAAGCATCCATGATGTCCAAAGTTTTCATGGACTTACATCTTTTTATAAGAGATTCATCTAGAATTTTAGTTCATTGATTGGACCTATCATAAAGTTCTTAAAAGGATGAAATTTTCAGTGGAATAATGAAGTCAAAACCAACTTTTAGTTAGTCAAGAAAAAGATGATTGAAGCTCTGGTGTTGGTGCTACCAGAAATTGACAAATTATTTAAAGTAAATTGTGAATCATTTGGGGTAGGCATTTGATGTGTTTTTAGCTAGGATGGGCGGTCAATAACCCTTTTTTTTTTAGTAAAAAGTTACCCAACTCAAAGAAGAACTACTTCACTTATGATCTAAAGTTTTATGTTATTGTTTAGACTTTGAAGCATTGATGACATTACCTTATACATAAGGAATTTATTCTTATTACTGATCATGAAGATCTAAAATAGATAAATGAGTAATAAAAATTGAGTCGCTGACATGCTAAATAGGTTTTTTTTTTTTGCAGCGATTTACCTTCTTATTGAGGCATTAATCTAACAACCTCAACAAAGTGGCTAATGCCCTCAGTAGATGGATTACTCTACTCAATACCATGCTTACCCAGGTGACAGGGTTTGATACTTTATATAACCTATATCCAGGTGATTATTCTTTTAGATAGATTTATATAGAATTGGCAGATGGAGGTAAGCGAGATAACTTTATAGTTGTGAATGATTATTTGTTTTATGGTTTACAAGTATATATCTTAGATTGCTCATTATGGAAACATATCATTCGTGAGTTGCACTATGAGAGATACTTTAGGTGTGACTAGACATTGGCTCTCATGTCATCAGATTACTGTTGGTCTAAAATGTCAGGCTATGTGTCTAATTTTATGAAGAGATGTGTTATTTGTTAGATAGACGTAAGGTATTTGTAAAATGCTGAGTTGTACACTCCATTATCAATTCTTAATATTATGTTATTAAATGTTAGTATGGATTTTATGTTGGGCATACCTTTTACCCAACGAGCTATAAATTCTATCTTTATTTTTGTGGATAGATTCTTAAAGATGACTCATTTTATAACATGTCAAAAGACCATAGTTGCATCCTGGGTAGCCCACATTTACTTTAACAAAGTGGTTCATTTATATGGCATCCATGTATAAGTTCCTAGCTTATACTCATCGTAAGAGAGTAATGTTTAAAGTTAGTGATCTTGTATGGGTAATACTCACCCTTAACAGGTTTCTAGTAGGCAAGTACAATAAAATTAAAGGAAAAAAAAGATAGGCCTTTGTGGAGTGTTGTGGAAGATCAATGATAATGCTTACATACTTTGCTTTCCCAACCATTTGAAGACTTATAATGTTTTAATGTGAAACATTTGACACCTTATTTGAAGACTTATAAATAGAACTCAAGGACTAGTTATCTTCAAACCATGTAGAATGATGCAATCAAGCTAGTAGTACCATATCTAAATAAAGATCTACCCCAAACAGATTATGTGGATGACCTAACATATGTTTTTATAGATTAATAAGATACAACTAGGCCTAAAAAGAGGTCTTGTTGTGCCTACCAGCATAATGGCTAAAAAAAATCATAGGTTTTGATCTGACCATTGGATTGGGCTTAAATTTTTGTATGAGATTCTCGAGCCCTTATTCCATAAACAAGGTTGATCCATCATGTGTCTCATAACACTTAAATTAGGCCTTGAAGATCTCGTTTGAGCTAATTTTATATATTTTTCTGGATTTTATGTTTAGTTTCGGGTTTTATGTTATCTTCCTTTATGTATTAGGATTCTGACCTATTTAAAATAGTTGTAAACCTCTTTAAGAGTCATAATTTATTATACTCATTTTCAGAGAATAAAATTATGAATTTAGAATGCGTATCGACAACCTTTTTTGCTCATCAAATTCTATCTTTTATGTTTATATCTTTTGATTCCATCATATATCTTGCTAAATATGTTTGCTTATGGGAGTTTTATGACATAATTGCTCCAATATGTGTGAAGACATATCCAGTGGTAGATTTTGAATTCTTAGTGTCGGATATCCAACTTAGATTATTATACCTTTCTAGTACTACTAGATATGCAGTATAATGTAGCTCAAAGTATAAGAGGCACCTCAAATATTTTAGTATCTTATCCAATTATTTTTTTATCGAGTATGTTATATTGAGTCTTGTACAATTCATAACATACATCAAGTTTCAAATTATTTAAGAATATTATAATTAATTTATTCTCTTACCTTTGTTTTTGGACAAATGTATACCTAACTCCATAAGTATTTTGATAGTAATATTTTCACCATTAAAAAAATTATCGAAAAATTTTTCAACAAGTGAGATTGAAACAATACCAATCCATCAGATGTTTTAGAAATTTGTATTCATAGTATGATATTTGCAACATGTCATATTTATTAGTTAATATATTCTTAGCATACTTGATTATATGCTCATTACTGCTTAAAATTAGCATATAGTCCACATAAAAACACATAATGACATAACATTTATTTATGTTTTTCACATAAATATATTTATTAAGTTCGTTGATTTTAAAATTATTTACAACATGACCTTATCAATTTTTTCATGCTATTTTTTAAAAGTTTATTTCAAATTATACAAGGCTTTGACAAGCTTAAAATCTTTCTTTTCTTATCATTTAACAATGAGCCCCTCAAGTTGTTTTATGTAGATTTTTTTGTCAAGGGTCACTATTTGAGAAAATTTCTTCTTATATCTATTTAAAGTACTTCAAGCTTGTTAATAGTTGCAATGAATATCAATATTTTTATGTAGGTTACTCTTTATACATATGAATATATGTCAAAATATTCAACACCTTCTTAATGTTTAAGTCCTTTAACAACAATTCTTACATTATATTTTTTTTAATAATTCCATCAATTTTCACTTTCCTTTTGAAGATCCATTTATGATATAATGATTTAATTTTGGGTGGAAGATTCACTAGTTGTCATACATGATTATATATAATGAATATAACTTCATTATTGATGCCTCTTTCTAATATGAAGCTTTAGGAAAAACCATTGTCACAGAGTAACTTCAAGGTTGATTTTTTAACAAGTATGGTAGAAAATTAGGATCAAATGTTTTGGTCATTTTCACCTTCTTACTCCTTTTTAGTTCAACTTTGTTATCTTTTATTTGATGATGATCACTAGAACTAGCTTCAATCACTCTTTTTAAGAAATAAATTTCTTGTACTTTTTTAATGGGAACACATCTTCAAAAAACATAACATTTTTTTATTCCTTTATTATAGTAAGATGTATATCTTTAATATTTGACTTGTATATGAGAAATCGATATGCATTATTTTATAAGTATATTTGATAAATATACAATCCATAATTTTAAGCTCTATATTAATATTTTTAGGATTAGACACTGCTATTTTTGCAAGACACCTCCATACTTTGAGATATTTGTAGAAATATCTTCTAAAACATAACATTTTTTTTCCACAATTTATATGGTGTCTTTTCTAATTTTTTATGAGATATTTTGTTAAGTATATAATTGATAATCAAAATTATCTCCTCCCATTAATTATGAGGTGCTCCTAAACTTATCAACAAGTATTTATTATTTTTTTAAAAAAATTTGGTTCTTACATTTTACAATGCTATTTTTTAGGTAAATAAGAAGTAGTAGTTTGATGGATAATATCGTGTTGGGAACAAAATTCACCAAAAGGTGCTTCTTACTCTCCATTTTTATAACTTCTTATAACCTTTATTAAGTTGGTTTTTAACTTTATTTTTATAATGTTTAAGCATTTCAAGAATCTTATTTGTTTCTAAGTGAATAGGTATAATAATAGCTTTGTGCAATAGTTTATAAAAATATCGTAATATTTTTTCCCACCTCTAGTTTGTACAAACTCTAAATCACCAATACCCAAGTAAATTAAATCTAGAGGTTCACTAATTATATCAATTATTTGAAAAGAAGTCTTTGTGAATTTTGATTCTACACAAACTTCATATTTATGGGTTTTTTCAAAAACCATAGTAGGTAATAACTCAAGATTTATTAACCTTTGTATAGAGTTATAGTTTACATGTTCTGACCTATCATGCTACATATCACAAAACTTAAGCAAATAATAAAAGATATATCATTCTTATTATTAACTTTATTTATGATTATAACCATCATGATATGCATCTTGAAGAGATCATCACTAATATATCTTTTTTTTTTATAAACATCCTGTTTTTAGTGAGTATAATGTTTTTTGATTTTAAAATACTATCTTAAAACCATATTTACTAAAAAAATGAACTAGATACTAAGTTCTTTCTAATATCATCAACATGGAGCACATTGTTGAGAGTAGAAAGTTTTTAGAAGTCATCTTTAGTATGACATTTATAATGCCAAGTACCTTTAAGGCAAATGAATTTCTCATCTACAGGTATTCACTATCCACTTCTTTGTAAGTGAAAAATATTTTTTTCTTAGCACATACATGTCTTATTGCACTAGTATCAATTCATCACTACTCAAGATTGTGGATTAGGTTAATTTCAGCGATAACAATAAACAAGTTCATCTCCAAAACTTTATTTGTGAGGTGAACAATCTCAGTGACATTTGCTTGAAAAATCTTTCCTTTCTTAAGATTGTCTTATTGAGTCCTATTTCTACCATTCATAACTTGATGTTCAATCTTATTGTAGATGAAGCATTTGTCATTGAATTTCTTAACAATGCCCTTTCCTTTCACAACAAGTTCTTTCTTTTGGTTTTTATTGTGGTTGTTTACCATTTTTTCAACAATATATTATTTAAAAGCCATCAAGAAATTTTTAGTTTTTATTTTAAATGATTTATTATTCTTTTCTATCCTTAACCTCAAAATAAGGTCTTAAACTCCCTTTTTCTTATACTTATGCTTAAGGTAATTCTTGAAATCTTTCTAAGATGGTGATAATTTTTCAATAATTACAACCATTTAGAAGGATTCACTCAGAAGCATACTTTAGTTAAATATCATACAAATCTTGAACTTGGCTTATTACGGTCATTGAATTGACCATCTCAAAAACACAAAATTTGTCAGCTATGAACTTTTTCATATCAACATCTTTAGATTTGTACTTGTGTTTCAAAGTGCCTTTGCACCCTTGAATCAAGTATACACATCATAAAGTATGTTTTCTAATATATTCAAGATGTAGTTTTTACATATAAAATTATAATGATTTCATGCGTCCATAACTGTCATTAAACTGCCATGACAATAAGACCAGATTCATTATTTGATAACTTTGGTGTTTCTTTAGACAAGAACTTTGCCAAATTCAAAGTCGTTAGATATAATAATATATTTTTCTATCACCTCTTTAAGTTCAATCCATTAAACTTTTTAGGTTTCTCACCATGCACCAACAATGGTGATGGTGGAATCCTTCTTACCAAAATAATACTTGTCAAATCAACATTCGGTTTGAGCAATCAAATCTTGAGAAGAAGACATATTAATATATTTTTAAACAATAATAA
>Ga0307518_10002188_pt1 | contig 14313 bp, 10 predicted proteins | sample 25_EM_MG_FD_203889 | JGI IMG/M metagenome (GOLD analysis project Ga0307518, IMG submission 203889) | Populus trichocarpa ectomycorrhiza microbial communities from riparian zone in the Pacific Northwest, United States - 25_EM | ecosystem: Host-associated > Plants > Roots > Unclassified | place...
CATTTACTCGCGATTTGCATGAATGAACTGTAGTGAGTTCTGTTTGTTAAATATTAGCACTGGTACTCTAGGCATATGCGAGTTTTATTACTGGGTGTATGCTAAACTGCTAATGCTTAAGATTTATTCTAAACCACCATGACACTAATGGTTGGCGTTCAATATTCAAAACAAAAAACAGGGCAGTGTGACAGGGCAGTCAAGGCAGTGAAAGAAGATGGAAGTGTTGTGACAATAGTTGGTCCTATAACTCCCCCGGCTTTGATATTCGTGCTCACTTCTAATGGCTCTGTCTTGGACAAACTGAAGCCTTACTTGGAGAGTGGAAAGGTGAAGCCGGTGCTAGATCCCAAGGGTCCATTCCCATTTTCTCAAACTGCAGAGGCATTTTCCTATCTTGAAACCAGCAGAGCTGTTGGAAAAGTGGTCATTTATCCGATCCCATGATTCCTGAAGATGATATATATATATATATATATGCACAAATAAATCTTTTATCCTCAATGTATGGGGGATACTGGTGGATTGACTGTATAATTAAGGTCCTGCAGTGTGCTTATGGATTATGACTGCATGAAGTAATAATTGCTTATGTAATGTATTTCTTCAAGCATCTCTTTAAGAACGTAGAGATTCTAATGATTTTAGTCTCACCCATTAGCCTTGATTTTTTCTTCAGTTCATCTTAATCTTCCTATGTCTTATGTACCAGAACATGAAGAGAACGTAGCTGACTGCTCGTCTATGGGTGGATTAACTTATCCCCACTGTATCCTTTAACTTCTGGGCGATGATGTGGCTATAAACTTGTTGGGATGCCAAAGGAATATTAGCTCGCTAGGGTTAGCACAATATGTGGAATGATTGAATGGCTGGATGATTGATCAAGCTACTCGAATACAGTAGCTCGTATTGGGTTGATTGGGGCAGGGCACCTCCAAAAGAGAGGCTTCAAAGACCCCAGAAATTCAAAGAAGGTTCAACGTAACTAGAGAATTTTGGTGCAGTGGCTAATTGATGGCATTCCACTAGTTATAAAATGAGCGACCATAAACCATCAACTTTTTCACAAATCCATCTAGATCTTGGCTACAAGAGTTTTATCATGCCAGTAGAAATACTGGTGCTCTGAGTAGCTGGTGAATTCATTTCATGTCTTAAAAGAAAATGTAGCTTGAACATAAAGATGCTCACAGAGTCGCAAACTAGACCTTGATTTTACAGGATCAGGCTAATGTCTCGTAGGACTTAAAAAGGACATAATGTGATGAGTATTGGTGCTGTATTCCAGCATCAATTCTGCGCAATCAGATATATCATTAAAAATCATGACTAAACATGATACAGTCAGCCTGAGACGATGTAGGAAACTACTAGTTTATTTGCTTGTGTTTCACTGCATGCCAAATTATATATTTTTTTTTAAATTTTTTTTATTAAAAGTATAAATTATTTTTTTACAATGCTATAAACTCTAGAAATGATAAATCTTTAAGAGTTAACTCGATGGAAATTAATTTATTTAACAAATTTAAAGAAAACTTAAATGATCTTTTTATATTTTCAAAAATAAATGTTGAACGATAAAATTAAAAAAAATAAGATAAAAAAATAAAAGAGAACGTCAAGCCGATAAAAAATATCATCCTTGAAAAAGCAACAAAACTCAATTCTCATCAAATATAATATTTAATGATGAATTATCACCATTATTATTATAACAATTAGTATTCTCATCATTATTATTATTATCATTACTAATATTAACACTATCATTACAGCTACTACCATTACTACTATTATCAATAAGTAATATCATAATTGTTATTAATATTATTATCGTGACAACTATCACTATCATTATTATCGTTGTTATTATCATTATTATTATTATTACTGTTTATACTATTGTTATAATTATTATAACCGCCACTATAACTAATATTACTACTACAATCACAATTAATATTAACTATTATTATTATTATTACTATTATTATTAAATTTGAAAAAAATATTATTACTATTGAAAAAAAAATCATTAATTTGATTTGAAGGGTAAAATTAAAAATTATAAAAACTTTGAAAAAAGCCAAGGGAAAACAAATAAGAAATTAAAAGTAGAAGGACCAAATTGAAAAACATAATACACACACATTACAATTGAAGGGCTAAATTGTAAACAAATAAAACTCAAACAAAAGAGAAAATGACCAAAATAAAAAATCAAAATAAAGAGGATTATGAAACACCAACAAAAAATAGGAACAAATTTAGAAGGACTGAAACTATAAAAAAAATAAAAATAAAACAAGAAATTAAAAGAATGAGGACTGAAATGAAAAAAAAAACATATAAGAAATTGTAACTGAAGAAAAAAATTAAAAAAAAAACTTCTATAAAAGGAATAAGGATGAAATAAGAAATTCAAAGAATGAGGACTGAAATTGAAAAACAACAAACAAAGAGGATAATTGTGCACTTTAATTGTCAGGAGAGAAGAAAGAAAAAGCAAAAAATCAATCATCGGCGGTAATCCAACCATTATAGGCCTACACGCGCTGTACTATGTGAAAGAGAGCACGGTTACGCATCCAGCGAGACGATGAATGACCAGATTAGACCACCGGAAGACGTCGCATGTGCCACTTGAATAGCACGGACTCTACCCACTCGCTGGTGTGTGTGGAACATGCGTCGACAACTTTTCGATTAAAAAATAAAAAATAAAAAAATACCAAAACACCCTTATGGTCTTTTTAATTATACAAAATACCCATATGAAAATATCAAAATACCCCTAAAGGCATGGCTTTTTTTTTGTCTTTTCTAAGGCTAAAAAAGTCATTTTACAGTACATATAAATTTAAAAAACCTAAAATACCCTTGTCTAGTAGGTCATTTTTTTTTTTATCCTAGAGGTAATGAAATATTTTTACAGTTACCAAAATTATGAAAAGTCAAGAAAACCCATGATCAAAGTTCTAAATTTTATTAATTCTAAGAGTAAAAAAATAATTTTATTATATTAAAATTTTTGCAGATACTTATATTACCCCAAACAATTTTTTAATAACCACTAAGCCAGGAAAAAAAAATCAAAAAACCCCTAGAAATCCACAGTAATCTACATATAAAGCTACAAAGAAATCTTCACGTGGTTTAGCTTTTGTTAATGTTCAAGGCTGACCAGACATGCACATCCTGGGATTTCCAAGGTTTTTTTTTGGATCTTCGCTATTCAGCATGAACCTAATACGTCCCATGTAAAATGACGACCAATTCACCATTCTAGCCCATGATTGCCATTGCCAAACGTTTCTAAGACCATCCCAACTTGTTTCGCCAGTAGCATGAGTCCTAGTTATGCTGTTTTTAAATGCAACCCGTGGATCCAAATTAGATAATCATAAACATTCTATATCCGTTTATAACTTCTATAGTTTCTACCGTGTCTAATATTCTTTGATTACAAGAAAAATAGATAAAAAAAAGGCTCCTGTTTCCGACCACCTGGACCAAGATCACTGTTGCAAGAGATGGAATTCTGCCGCCGTAGCAAGATGTTTTTGGAGGCTGACTTTACGACCATATGAGAGAACCATTACAAAATCTTTAGCTGAACTGCCTACGGTTGTCTGTATTCTTTCAGATGATGAAGCTGTCTGAGACCACCAGTCTACCAAGTTATGCAGCTGCAACGTTGAAGCCACTGGCTGACCAAGCAATAAGATCTCCACCTATGAAAATTTGAACATTACGCACGGTGTTTTAAAATTTCTTCAATTTCATACCCTGTACTTTCCAAATAATTTTTGGAACACACTTCACCGGCATTTATCTTTTAAAAAGATGGTAAACACTTCCATCAAAACAAAAACTGTTGCAGGTCTTGTTAAGGAGGACAGTATAAAAAAGGGTTGATTGCAATATCAGAAACCAAGAGAGTAGCAAGCCTTTTCCCTGCCATACGTTGTTGAAGATGACTTGAAGGAACCACAGGGTAATTTGGACATTCAAGTTCAAAGGAAAGAAATCTTTGAATGATAATGATAAGAAATAAATACTGTCCACTTTCACTACCAACAGGAAAAGAAGAGGGAATGGAGGAAATAAAACTATTTAACATGCACAAACTCATTAACATGCTAGAGGGAAAAAAGAGAGGATGAAGTTACCTCAGCCTCACTGACAAGACCCAGCTTCTGAACAAGATACTTCTTTATATGTGAAACAGGCAAACTACCATCCCTACAGCGAAATTGCAAAAACTAATCAACAAAATTTATAGATGGGTTAAATGAATAAAGAACATCTCCAGTGATGATATTTCTTCATAACAGTATGAACAATTAAAAGAAAGCTCCAAAATAGTTCTTCGTATATTTGTTTCAAAATAAAAGTTCTTGGCATTGAATCCCCCCATAAAGCTGCTCTTAGAAGTAATATAACTTCAAAGGCAAAGATTCTTCTGGATATTCATTATTAATATTCCAAATGAAATTCTGGCGTAGAAAAAGAAAATCAACATCATATGTGGTGGGCAGAATTCATGTATCCAATTAAAATGCTTCATGATCTTCTCTTTCACGGGACAACACCATCATTTTTTTTTTAATTCTATGTGCCACTATTTTAATGTGACCACCAGTGTGCAATCAGAAACTTAAACATGGCTAAGCATGCAAAACTTCACAGACAATATTTTACACAATATTGTATCTGCAACTGCCCATAAAGCAATGCAGGGAAACACCCTATTTTCTGACGCTTTCTAACATTCAGGATTTTGAAAAACAGGGTTTCAGGTGTTGCCGATATTTGAAAAGAATGTTTGCTCCTGGACTTTTAATATCATTCCTTCAATCTTATATTCTTCACAGAAATTTGTAGCTCTGTAAAGCGAAAGAATGGGATGGCAATGAAAGAGCACAAGAGTCATAAATATAGCGAAATAAGAGTAGGCTTAAAAATGTAGATAATTATTTTTCTAACGTTTTTATGAGAGAAAGAGGCAAGTATCAAGTTCATTTCTCAGATAAATCATAATTTGCGTATTTTAAAAAGCAAACATAGATACACCCTCACAATTCATGCGAGTCCTGAAGGACAATAGAATTGTATGTTAGCTATTATATTCATGGTCATGGAGTGATTTGTATTAGAGGTTAATAATATGTTGAAAGATCACAGATTCCAAAATGATAGAACTATGTTTAAGCATATATTTTATGTGATCAGTTAGGAACCAGTTCACCTAAATCTAGTTAATCAATTTCGCTACTTCAAACAGGTAATCTCATCATATACCAAGTGTGAGTTTGGAAAAGCGGTTGGGTTGAAAAGGCACCATATTGATGCCTTTAGCATTTCCAAATGCAATTGACAACAATACCGAACAGGCTGTAAAGTTAGCTCTAGCTCTATAATGTGCCCAGGATTGTAAAATAAGGTCCACCAGAGTGATGTGTGATTTCCCATGACTATCTTTTTTTTTTGGCGCACAGCATAATATAGTTTACTTCTAGGCTGTGATTTAGTTTTTTTTTCCCTGCAGAATATCTGGAGCACATATTCATTGAAACCAAAACGTGTAAATGGAAATAGACATCATACTATTATGATGGAGAACAAGAGCATATCAAGCTTACAACAGAAGCTAAGGGAAATTCTATGTGGGAAATCAAAGTAGCATAGAAAACGTTGGATAAGATACAACATCAAAATATATCTACAAAGCTTAGCGTACCAAAATGCAATTACCATTTCACATATAGCAAACCATGGAATTTCTTACAAAACTGAAGAATGGTGCTAGAAAACACAGTTTAACCAGGAGTGTGTGTGTGTGTGTGTGTGTGTATCAAATCTCATGATCAAAAGGAAACTGACATGCAAACCAACATTATGATTATAAGCCAGATGGTGAGGATAATGAAACTCACTTAACCCTCAAGTAGCAAGAAGATATCTGTGGCAAGGGCGCAACTCCTTCCCTGAAATTATGCCAAAGAGAAACTATATTTAACAACATGTCATTGTATACTTGACTTCAATCATCAATAAATCTTCAGTAATGGTAAAGAAACAATATCTCACTGCTCATCAGAAGCAACTAATGACAACCAAATTGGACTAAATCTTCTATCACATTTACTGTTTGCATCAACAGCAGCCTGTGCTGGGATATTAAACCCCTCTCTTTTTTGTCGCATGGCTTGCAGCCTTCTAGGTTTCACTGAACCTGAAGGTGATGAAGTTGAGTTAGATTCTTCACCGATAACTTTTGATTTATCACCATGCTCCTTAATGCTGGTTTTGAGTGCTTGAGCTTCTTCCTCCTGGGCGTCAAGCTTCTTTATTTGGACAATAATTTCCTGTAAGTCTGACTTATTAGACTTTGTTTTAGTTGCAGCTTCAACCAAGCAATTTAAGGGTTTCCACAAATCAATTTTCTCTTTACATGGTTTAACATCATTCTCTACATCTAATTTATTAGGCTTCTGTTGTTTGGATGACTCAGCAGTAGAAGAATTCTACACCATGAAAAAATAATTACAGGAAATTACTATGCATCAAAGGAAAAGCAGATCATTTTCAAAAGACCAAAAAAAGGAGGAAAAAGGTAGTGGCAAGAAAGCTTCAAGCTTAAACACTTCTACCTGCCTTTTAGTTTGTGCAATTTTTCTTAGAGTCTCGGGAGAGCTTAAACTCTCATAGTAATCATCCATTTTCTTAATCTGTTCCTCAACAGGAATGGGAGATTCTCGTTTTCTAGCTACAGATTTTGATCTTTTTCCTGTCAGAACAGACTTGACAGATATCTTAGGTGTGCTGACTACCAATGAAGAGAGAGATCTCTCCTTTCTTCTGCCTATCAATGGAACCGAGTGCTCAGATTCTTGGACTGGCACAGCTTCTGGGACTGCCATCACAGCTTCTGGGACTGAGGGCACATCTTCTGGGACTGAGGAAACTGTTGCAGGTTCCCTGGCCTTTTTCCTTTTGGAAGGGAAGATTCTGGCCCTTAAATCTTGCAAGCTGTGGTCTGCCCTGTGGATTAACATAATGAAAGCAAGTTAAAACAAGCTCAAGATTCTGCAGCTGTAGTTAAATCCATGTCCACTTTCTCAATTTTGGTCTGTCTTCCAAGCATTATGAGTACCTTGAAAATGGACTTCTAATTTTTCTGGCATATAAACAGATTGAGGCAAATGTTCATAATATTTGCAAGATGCCATATCAGAGAATCCAAATAAATAAATCATGCATGCATGCATCCCACCTGAGCTGCAGGGCAGGGATGTTGGTCAGGTATAAGCAACACGATAATTGATTTTCAAGTGTCACAATGCATGTCTACTGTTTGAAGCATATGCTTTCTGTGTGGTATAAATATCTAATAAATTGACTTGGCAATTTTGATATCTTTTTCCCAAGAACATTAATCAGTTCACTCAAGGATTGGTTCTACAGTTTCAAAAGGCAGAGGAGTGTCTAGAAAATTATTTCACCCTCATTTCTCATTCATGCTGACACCCTAAGACAATTTCACTTGCACTGCATGGATAATACTCGAACAGCATTTGCACACGTCCTAGATATGTGTGACACTATAGTCCATTTATATAAGAAACCGCTACATATATATTGCTTTTCCATGGCATGCAAAAGATGTATCATACAAAATTGCTGTGGCATAAACTGAATAATTTATAAGAAAATGACATTATCAAATACCTGAGCTTCTCAAGTGGAGAACAACCTAATTTAATATCACAAACTGGACAACTATCCAACTCCTCATCAGTTATCTTCATGTATATGCATTTTCTGCAAACTATTTTAAAAAATTAAAAAGAAGAAGAAGCAGGCATTAGATATACTCGATGAGAGATTTATGTAACATCTAGGCAAGACATCACTTAAAACGTACTGATTAAATGATAGAATACTAAAAAAGAAATCTATTTCTAAAGGAAAATACAAAATCTAAACCTTTATTCATCATCCCCAAACACATTACTGTTCTCATTTGACAGCATGAACTAAGCAAGGACATGGCAATTTTGACGAACTTGAAGAGCGCAAAAGCTCCCAACAACCCCAAGTTATAATTTTACCTTTATGGCAACAAACATTGAAACATTTACATATATATGAACATTAACAGAATGATGACTTTATGGTTGATGAATTACTATAAAGCTTGCAGGCTCACATCATTTACATTGCTCCTACGCAAAATAAGGAAGCTAAATTTGCCAATCAAATTTCAATGTTTTCCTTTATTTCAAAATAAAACTCCCAATCCATTCAGCAAAAATAGACCAAGAAAACAAAATAAAGAAATACCAAGATCATAAAATCGCATTTCATTTACACTAATACTCTACATATCACAAAATAACCAAAACAATATATAAGCCATGCTCAACTTCAAGCATTAAAAGATGATACACGAATTACGTGAACTAACAATTAAAGGCCCAAATCAAGAAACAAAAAGAAAAAGGAATAACACAAGATAAACACACATATAAAAAGCGAGAGAGAGACTCACAAGTATGGAGGCACTCAGAGATAGTAGTGGCTTCTCTAAAGAGCTTGTTGCAAAGAGGACAAGTCATGCATGCCGCTATCCTCTCTTTTTGAACCTTCACCACCTGGCCTAACATCATCTTCGCGAACACCACCACCTGCCTTTTGGCTCTCTCACTGTGACACTAACACTCTCCTTTGTTTCACGTGCCCCACATGGTGCATGTAATCAAGACCCCACAAATCACGAAACTTCTTTATTCTTTTCCAAAAAAAAAACCACGACAATCACAAGCAAGAATCGGTGAAGAAACAGTAGGGGTTGAGTTGGTTGGTGATTAACGATTTCAAAGAATTCGTTTTGGTGGTGGCTTTGTGTTTGGTGGGCGAGAAAAAGGAATTAAAGAGAGGGGTATTATTAATAAAAACAAAAGAATGAAGAGAGTGAGATTCTGGAGGAATTGATTGGAAGTGGGTCTTGTTCGATTTGGACAATGGCAATGGCTTTGGTATGATGTGATTTGTTCGAGGCTCTCAATGTTTTCGAATACATTCACAGAAACTCCTCCCTACAAAACAAAACTTATACGGTGAGCTATTAACGATGCCTGTTTTTTTAAAAGAAGCAACCGAACTGTTTTGGCCAAACCTCGAACAAGTCCCTCAACTATATAGTAATTTTAGATTGAGTTTCCAAATACACTTTTTTATCCTAATTAAATCCTTAATTTAGTTTTAAAATTCTCAATTTACTTCCCTTGTCCAGGCTGGCTTGGTGCAGTTCTATTTGGAGTTGGAGAATGTGCCTTAAAGTCCGATTTGCTAATGGATTCTACTCAAATATTTAACTTTTTCATGGAGAAAAAAAAACCCAACCTTTTTGTAGGAAGCTTGGTGTTTTATGTTTATGTTTGATTATTGCCTTTAGTAATATTGCGGGTCACATTAATATTTTTAATATAAAATAATATTTAGATATTACTAAAATATGTTTTTCTAGAAAAAAAATAAAATATATAAAAGTTGATCTAATATAACTATGTTAATTTAACTTGTTCAAAAATAATCTGTATGATGGTTAAAAACATAGTTTGATTAAAAAAAATTCAAAATGATGTGTTTTTAAAATATTAAAACAACAACATATTAGACCGACCTATATCAGTCTAAGTTAATTTGCTAAATCCATGATCTAGATTATGAGACAGGATAATTCTATAAAAAAAATTATGAAACTCAAATTTTAATCAACTCAATTTCAATTGATAAAATGAAAAAAAAGATTTAATAAAAAAACAACTCGAGTCAATCTGAGTTAACTTACCAAACCCGTAACCAGAGTTATGTGACCGGATAAATTCATAAAAAACAAATAAAAAAAATATAAAGTTGAATTCTCAATCAACTCAGTATTCAAAGACAGAATTGAAAAAAAATCAATTAAACAAAAGATACAAAAAAATAACTCGAATTAGTTCGGGTTAACTCGTCAAACCCATAAATCAAGTAATGAAACGGGATAACCTCATAAAAAACAAAATTTTTTTTTTAAAAAAAATCTAGTTCGAAATCAATTAAATGTTGAAGAATAAAATGTGAATAAAATTAAACTAAAAATAAAAAAACGAGTTAACTCGTTAAACTTGCGATCTAGATTATGAAACCGGGATAAACAAACTCTTAAAAGATAAAAGAAAACAAGAAAAAAGGAAAAGATACTACTTTTTAAGTAAAGAATGTATTAAGAGAAGGGGATAATAATGTTATCTCCTCAATTAATTCCCGTTAATAATAATAATAATTAATCGGTTATTCGACTTCGATGGAAGGCCTATTGTCATTTTCCTTTATTCTTGAATGTCTGGTATTATATATTGATCTCACAGTCAACTTTATCATTTATTAAAGTCAATTTTATTATAGACACATAACTGATATATTTATAATTAATGTTTTCTCTGAACTTCATGACATATTACTTGGCTATATCCCTGTGATGTGGAATTATCCATTTTAACTTGATGGTCTGATTATTTATAAATGAATACATTTTTTATCATATTAATATTTATATAATGATTTTACCAAATCATATTCGATGATAATGAAAGAGAATAGTACTACAGTGAATTGATATGTATGCACGCGCGCGTAGAGCACCCTACACTGCTTCTGTTTGTCATGCTTTTTTGTTTCACCGTTTGGTTGCAGCTCGCAGGTGGCTGGTGCTGCTGCTCCGCGCAGCGCTGTGGCCTGTGCAGATACCGTGTAGTTTTTTTCTTCTTCGGTGCAGACATATTGTGTGGTATAAGTAAAGGGTTGATCAATTAATTATCCAGCCGTGCCTTGGAGTATTGGTTCCCGGCACGTGTGTCTCACGTGAGTGTTGTGTTCGAAATTCAAAGGTTGTATACAATATAAGGTACCATGACAATGACAGACCAACTGGTTATTGGATTCGAAAGTACTAACGTGGGCTTTCACCTGTGGTACGGCGTCGTCGATATGATTGTGAGTGATTATGGCAACTACTTTTCTTTTTTCAACAGATTGTGTTTATGGAATAAACAGGATTTCAAGAGAAAGAAACGTATTTACTTGGCATACTGGGAGGATAGTTCTCCTATGGTAGTACTGTCAATTAAAATTGATTTATCCAAATAAAATGCTCAGCACCCTTGGTGCAGGCATGGAGTGCACCCAGCTCTTTCACGAGCTCGAGCTCAGGATCACATCCTCAGCTCAATATACTAGCTAGTTCTTCAAAGCTAACTACTAATTTCAAGCATTTGTTCACTACTACTTATCAACAGTCCGCCTCCGAGATAACGAGAAATCCACATTGGTTTCTAACTCCCACTAGCGGCCATTGTTTTCTTTTTCATATTTACAAAATGTGTCACATCAACATTGGATTTATATCACACAAATAAACAAACAAAGATGATGATTATCGAAAATGGTCACCAGAAATTAAGATGCTCCAACCATGGTGGTGGGCTCAATATTGTCATTGAGCTAGCCAGCTACCTGTGAACTGTGATTTTCCTCCGGTCCTTGTAACCTCTCTATGTCATTTCTATCTCCCCTGGCAAGCTGGCTTTACCGGGCAGCATTTGGCAACGCAATAGCCATATTTTGATGCTCCAACTTTCCTGGCCACAACAAGGCTGTGATGTGTCAGATATTTCCAGCTCAGCTGGCAGTGCTACTGTTGCCTTAAAAAACATGAAATCGATGCCGCTATCTGGACAATCAAGTTCTTTGTGGGATCTTGATGCACCTTGATTTGCTAGAGGAACTGATCGCAGAAGCACTGTATGACCACTTCCCATGTTCTTTTCTCGTTGTATTTCTGGCGCATGGGCCATGCACGCACGAGCAGGTGCCGGGTGTTGCTATTAGTTCTATGACTCTGTATATTTCTAGATTCATCCTGTCCAGTTTTAGAGAGATCATAAACAGATAGAGAGCTAATTTCCCTCTGTCCGACTGTATAATAAACAAGAAGTTATGTTGTTACTCATAACTTAATCGATCTTCGAATATATAGTTTACACAAAGTAATTAATATTGATTATTAGTTTTCATGGTTTGGGAAACGATATATTTAATCTTTATAAATATATCTATAACCTGTTTTTTATGTTATTTTTTCTTTACTTTAAAAAACATAAATAGTAATAAATAAATAATATTTAACTTTTTTTAATTTATACTACAAGTATTAATTAAGGATCCAGGGTGCCTTAGTGACGCGTTGTTGTTAAAAAGTAATTTGATGCTCCTAATCAATTCATATGTTTTTTTTTTAATTTATTGTAAGCACTTAAGAACATTGTCATATAAAATAATAATTATTTACAATGTTAATTCAATAAATATCATGATTTTTATTTTTTAACACAATTCAGCAATTAGTGAAGTTTAATAAACGCATTATAATGTTTAAGGAGAGTACTAATCATTAGCTTTTTTATTAATTTATTTATTTTGATAAACTATAAGGACTAAACGATAATTAACTCAAAAGGAAATAATCAAGGAATAACTTAATTCTTAGAATTTATTTTTCTTTTCTTTGTGATTCATCAATATATATTCATACAATTACAAGCTCTAAAGGGAATCACCAACACAGTTTCCTTGGGAGATCGAAGCTGTGATCGCTGATATTAAATTTGATCCAGCAAGAAATACCAAATATATGTATCGTTAATTTTGCAAGCAGGAAAGCAAACTTAATTAGCTACAGATTAAGTTGCCAAATCTGCTAGGAAACGCTAATTAACCCCCTAAACTGATTCAGATCCCTTCCTAGAGGTTAACTTTGGTAAATATCTAACATTAGCAAATCTCCTACGTACAGAGGCCAAGTTTGATTGAATGGATAAGTGTACTTAATTTTTAAAAGAAAAGGAGAAATTAAATCCCAATATATTGGAATTAATATAATGTTGTTCTCAAGAGTTAATATAATATACCTATCAATATTTCTCTAGTGATTTTAACTTAACATCACACATCAAAAAACAAACTGCCTGAGAAGGATCACTTTATCTGATAAAGTCACACACGTATATTACGATCGATTGTGCTATCCTTACAAAAAAAAAAAAAAAAAAAAAAACAACAAATTTATTCACTTACAAAATTATTTTCTTACAAGAGAGTATGTTTCACCAAAAACACGCGGCGAGTCTCCCTTGTCCCAGGCTAGAGTATGAACAGTGAAACAAGGCATTTAGGACAAAAATTAGATTTAGAAAGAAATTTATTTTTTAAGTATTTTTTTAAATACATTAAAATAATATATATATTTTAACAATTTAATAAAAATAATAATAATTTTAAGTAAAAAATTTTAAATTTTTACAAAAACATTTTTCAACCAAAAAATAAATGGAGCTTTAAGTTAATTTGTTTTTTTTTTATATATTTTTGAATAGTTTTGTTTTAATACGTTAATATTAAAAATAATTTTTTTTACATTTCCAAACAAAAACTTAAACACCCACACTGACGTGACGCAATACATCACAAAAAAATATTCTTACAAATTCAAATTCCCCCCTACTCTATAATGCTTCATGTCAATCATATAAAAACATGTATAGATATGTAAAATTATGGCAATGATTACATCTTAATAAGTAAAATACTGTATGCAATTTTAAAAAATTAAGATTTACTATCACGGGCAAAAAATAATTAAAACGTATATCTAAAAAATCTGCATGCGGTTTTACAATTTCCGCTTCGGATGCCTTTGATCAAGGATTTGACAAATTATAAGATTTTGCCATGGTCTGCGGGCTGAACTGCTTTACCAAATCTCGGTCTCAACAGAGATGCATATGGGAGTGAAGAGGGAGGTAGAGAGAAACTCGACCCTCTGTATAGAATCTCAAGACATTCCCTTAGAGAACATGGGACCGTTCAAGATCCAACCAAACCCTTGTGGCGAGCGTATGTCATTAGAACTATGAACAAAGAAGCACAGAATACACCTGTGACAATTACCACCTGGGCAATACAAAAAAAAAAAAAAAATTGATTCACCAAATAAAAGCAATTTATAACCAGGAGCTAAATTCACCAGTAAAAGTATTCTGCCTACCCATTTAAACATGTAACCATGATTGTCATTCCATGTATATGGGATGTTCATGCCAAATATTCCAGCCACCAAGGAATATATGGATAAACAAACAGTCCCTGAACTCAGAAAGAGCTCTAACTGCAGCAAAAAGTGAAAAGACAACATGAATA
>Ga0307518_10002189_pt1 | contig 14308 bp, 10 predicted proteins | sample 25_EM_MG_FD_203889 | JGI IMG/M metagenome (GOLD analysis project Ga0307518, IMG submission 203889) | Populus trichocarpa ectomycorrhiza microbial communities from riparian zone in the Pacific Northwest, United States - 25_EM | ecosystem: Host-associated > Plants > Roots > Unclassified | place...
TAGGATGTTGGTTTGTATGCAGATGCTTTAGTGAGTTTCTGCCACTAACTATTCTCTCGCTTTGAAAGTGATGTGCTTGATTTATCAATTTTAATTTTTGATTTCATGTTAGTTTATTTTATATTTTTCTCATTTATTTATTCATATTTGTATTTATATCTATACATAAGAAAAAGAAATTCATGGAATTTTTGGATTGAAAACTTAGCATTCAATCCTTGAATTCTAAGCCAAAATATTATCCTTAATTAAACTGGGGCTAATGGTATTAAAAAAGCCTATTAAATAAAAAAATCTATCTTCGATTTGTGTACAAGTTTTAAAAATAAAGGAAATAGAGGAAATTTCAGTAAATTTTGATAAATCGAACATAACTTTCTTTATAGAGATCTAAAATAAGTGATCTTGGTGTCAAGAGAAAGCTATGCGAGATATCTACAACTTTTATATTTATGACTTTCTTAAAATAAATCGATATGAAAGAGAAAATAGAGCTAGAAACTAGAGGTTAAAAATCTATCAATTTTAAAAAGAAAATTAGAAAACAAATAAAAGAAGATTTTGGATCAAAGAACTAGAGGAAATCAAAAAAGAGACCACGACCATTGAAAAAAGAGAGAATGAAAAAAAGATATAAAAGAGATCAAGAAGATATGAAAAAAAAAATAGAGCTAGAAACTAGATGTTTTTTTTTACCATTAAAAATAGAAGAGAGGAGACAACGAGAAGCAGCACACTGCAAACAAAAACATGTTAGTGTTTTTTCAACTAATTCCAAGCAAAAAAAAAAACAATTTCCTCGTTAATGTCATTTTATGTATTTTGATAAGAACATAGTTTATTTCAAAATCATTATGAACTAAATTTTATTTTTGATGTAATCTAATTTTAATTACACAATTTAAATTTAAATTTATTTTATTTCTATTTTTATTTCATTTTTTTCATATTTGGCATTTTTCCTTGATTTTATTACTTATAATTTTCTTACTAATTATTATTTGATCATTTGAATCATAATAAAACTATATAATCATTTATAATTTGAAGCTTTCAAGATTAAATACCAAAAAATAGACATACTTTACCATGACTAGTATAATTTTAGACTAAAAAATATCTTAACTTAATAAATCTTCAAATAACTTAATTTACATAAAGACATGTTAGAATCATTAGAAGGAGACAAACATTGAATAACAAAAAGATCTTTTCATCATATTCATGAAGATTTCAAATTTTATAATAAAAAATAATAAATTACATGAAATTAACTATGTGAAATCAAAAACTCTAGATTTATATAATTAATTTATATTTGATGTTATAGTTCAATATGCTTTTCTCTTGAAAATATATTAAAATAAATTTTTTTTATTTTTAACATCAACATATCTAAATCATTAAAAAATACTAAAAAAATTATCAATTTAATACTTTTTTAAACTAAACACACTTTAAAAACATATCCAAACTCGGTTTCAAGACCTTCCCAAGAACTTTTTAAAAAAATATATAGCACCACGGAGCCAGCTTCTTCCGGTCTTCCCTTCTACGCCTGGTCATTTTGTCAAGACAGATGCTTCATTACATTTCTAAGAGCTCTTCTTCATATCTTCACTTTCAGGATCTGTGCTTTGTCCTCTAGAGTAGGCACTTCCAGGAACCTTGACTAAGAGGTCATCAACTAAATCCTCCTCTTGCATTTGAGGATGCCCTTGGCCCTGAAATTTATTAGTGCAGATCTGTCTGTATTAGCACATAAGTAAATATATTTTTATCAAGAGGTCTGCAAGAAATACGAGGAAAAATGAAAAAGCATCACAGCAAGTAAACCGAATAATAGAATAGGAAGCCCTGAAGAATAATGACCAGAACAAAACTACAGTATAAGGAGCATAGCACTGTGAATATTGGAAGAATTATGGTATATACCAGGGCCAAGCAGGTCTAGAGAAACGGGAAAAGAAAGCAAAGTCACAATGAGGACATTATGACTCGTAAAAGGAGGGAACACGCATTTATGATACAAATAAACTTCAGTTTATAAGTTCATGATGAGCCAGTGAAATATTCTTGATTAAAGTTCAACAATTTGACCTTCAACAGTGTTCACAAGATTACTGACAGTACAGATTAGGTAAGGTAAATGAGGAAAGACATTAAATTGTTAGAACTCTACCTTCCTCAACGTAGGTAAAAATGTCAGCCCATTTCCTAAGTCATTAGATACTTTTTCCTGCTTTCCCTTGTATACCACCCCATAATCACTAAATATATTTTCTAATTTTAAAAAAATAAAGCAGAAAAAAACCAAAATGTGAAAAGATCTTTGCAGTTTTGTAACAACGGATTATTCAACCATATTATTACCCTATCTTAAATGACGTGGAAGTGAGATTCAGTATTTAACAACCTCAGCGCTATCATGATATAAAAAAGAGTCCCAAGCACTCTAAATTTACCTTCACATAAGTCGAAGTCTCTTCTTCCATACATTTGATGTCATTCATGATGACTTCTAGTTGCTTCCTAGCCTTTTCCCTAGTTGAGCATCGTTCAGCACGTTGGGCTGCAGTAACATTGGAATGGCATGCCACACAAAGAGTCCTCATATTCTCTAGTTTGCATTCACCTATGAAAATTATACAAAGCATACTTCAAAACAAGATTAAACAGTGAAAAGATTGGGAGGAATTTCTAGTCTTAGACTAAATGAAGAATCCACACGGTTAATAATGAGCTCTTTTGAGTGGATAATAATTTGATTTTCAACTCCTGACATAAATCACAGCTGGGCCAAACTAATTTTTTGCAGTAAAAAAAATAAAACCAGCTTCCTTTTTTTCCTTGTGAACAAAATGATAAAAACCCCTTTCAGGATCTCAATAGCTGACACGTTCTGCACATCCGAAACTGCAGAGTTTTTTATTCTTCGTAATTTTTCATCCTTTTAACTCCCCTAATGATTGTTATCAATTAAGCGCTATTGAATAATGACTCATGATGATAGCAGCAAGTTCTGCCAGAGTCCAATGATACCGTGACAGATTAAAATCCAGCATTGATCAGCAGCTGGCTCATCAAGGTCCTGGTTGACACACTGAGATAACCACGTGACATATGTGATGTATTATAAAAGGTCATTTGAAAAGATCTTCAACATTGGCATACCTCCACCACGGTAAACAGGAACAATATGGTCTGCATGCCATGCATTGCCCTCAGATGGATCATTGGCAAGCTTATCGAGCCTGCAGATGTGAAACATTAAAATCACTTGGTTTCAGAGCAGTGTTTACGATTTTAAAGCGCAAATACAATACAATGAAAGAAACAACAAAAAAATAAAACTACTATTTTGCAATGAAAAAATGTCATGGTCAACACTTGATCAATCTTGCATAGCACAGGTTCAGACTTCAATCTTTCAACTTAAAAGTCGAGTTTCCTTTGCACATGAGCTTATCATTTAGCAACAATGCCTACAATTTGTAAAGCATAACACAGAGTGTCCATCAACCTTTAATCAAAACAGAAACTCCCAACGAAGAAGATGCAGCAAACCACTCCCACTGTCCCTATCTGTGTATCCACCTTTACATTTTGGTATGTCCCAAAAGATCTTTCTATTTTGTACTATTAATGTAAGAATTTTTTTAATCTCCCACTTCACCCAATAAAATTTAAAGTTGAGGCTATTATTTGCACTTTAAATTTAAATGATAAAGCTAGTCAAAGGGCAATGATGAAAATTGAATGCAATCTCACTACATAAATAATATAATGCAATGCCACCTCAGAAAGTTGGAAGTTCAGAGTTAGACACTTAAATTGGGAAGGAGTGAGCAAAATAGTAAACATCAGTTGAATATCTCCAAATTCATTTAACAGAAATAAAAAACACTAGGTTCGGTTTTTTAACTTACAATTTCTTCTGACTTGCCACATTTGGCGCTACTTCCTCAATATACTCCCGTCGTCTCTCTAATGATAAAGGTTTGATGGTCCTCACAAGTTGATGACAGTCTAGCTGGCAAATTGTGCAGACACCATGTTCTATTTCAAAAAGCTCCTGGAAATCTAAATTATGTTAACTGAAAAAATTATTGTGCTAGAGTGAGTAACAAGGAACAGGATAATAGAAGGCAATCAAATCTCCATTATGAATGGTGCAATCCATATCGCGAACAATAAAACTGAGATACATGTTCTCACACCAAAATGAATAAACAAAGATAGAATAATGAGAACAGAAAAAAAAAAAGCCTATCAGCTTGATTTTAATTAATTTTAATGCCAGTCCTTACCTGCCGGAGGGATCTGCTACTAGTTCTTAAGCGATATTCTTCACAGCAGATGAGATTGCAGAATAGATCCTCAAAATACACAGGTGTTTTGGCATTGCTGCCCCTGAAAGTGACAGTTAATTAATATTATTCCAATAAATACAATAAAAAGAGACAAAAGAAAGGGGTGCAAGCTGCAACCTACAAAGAATACAAAAGATGCACCAAAGGTTAAAAGAGAGGGGAAAAAAAAGAACAAGAAAAATACTCAACCCATTAAAAGAGAATATAAATAAAATCCCAACAAATAGTTACATCAAAAGATGATAAATCTGGACTTACTTGCATGGCATTTGACAGAGTTTACAGAGTGGCTCATCCATCAAGGTCCAACCCTGAGTGTATTGCTTTTCCTTTTGGCCATAGCTACTTGACAGATGCACCTTTTTCAAAATGGCATTGGATGGTAAAGGATGGCTGATCTCACCCAATGGAGTAAGGCGTCGCTTGCTTCCACCCTTCAGCAGTCCCTATTACAGAGTTGCATAACCGTTACCCAAACCACTCAATTCATTGGGGGGGGGGGGGATGATGAATCAGAAGCGTAAGCATACCCCAATTTTGTGGTTAGTGCTTTCATTTAAGTAGCACAACTCAACACGTAGAGGGAGTTGCAAAGTCTTTCCACGTAATTTCCTTCTTTCAATAGGCCTTAGTGCATTCCACTCTTTAATAAATGAAAGAAGAGCATGCCTGGAAACTGGATTTCCCTTGAGAAATTTAAAATCTGTTTCCTTGCTATCATTAGCTGCTGGTAAATTAAGTGACTCGAGTTCTTCTGGTTGGAAATTCTCATAAAGTGGCTGTGGTCTTGAATCTTTCCCCAGAATGCAGGAATATAGGTGAATCCTTCCAGTATATTTACTTACCTGAACAAGAAGTCAATTATTTAAATTAGTTTTTCAACATGGGTTCTGCATCTTCCTGAAAGGATGCTTGTAAGTAAACCATATTTCACGCGAAAACAAGGATAGCCCATAACTAATCAGGCAGCTTTTGAACTACAATATTAAAGTATAAATGGCATGCAATTGCAATTGCTGAAAATCAGATTGATGCCACAGCATTAGAGTGAATAAACAAGCAAGGAAATCTGAATGACCAAGTTCATAATTGTACCTCAAAGCGTAGAGAATATACTTCGTTAGACCAGCATTCATCAGCTTCATTTTGCTGAGCAAGTTCACTGTCATTGGTTTCTGTTGTTTGGACACAAAGTTTATTTTCCTGCAATTAATTTATAAGTGATTTCCTTTGCATAAACTAAAAGGAACAGAGACATAGTAACCTATTTCTGAAAAAGACCAAGTCTTATGCAATAGGTACCTTCTCTGATTGATCATTGCCTTCATGTCCCTCAGATGACTCAGAAGAAGAAACTCTGCTAGAACTTCTAATCTCAATTTCTGAAATCCCTTCTAGGTTTTTATTTGCAACAGAATCCTTGTCTGTTACATTATCCAAGACCATAACAGCCTGTTCTTCCAACAAAATTCAAGATTTAGCCCATGGAAAGAGAAAATATAAATGAACATACAATAAGAGATGCTAGAAGATTTGAACCTCATTCGAAAAACAAGAAAATTTCTAATTTCTAAGTTATACCCCAAGATTAAGATCATCTGTTTGAAATGTGCTTCCAATCAACATTACGTTCTCTTCATCGTCCGTTTTGAATGGCTGTGAATCCCACACTGAGCCAGAGTCTGGCAACTTAACTTGAACTTCAGAACTTCTCCTAATCCCTTTGTCAGATTTTCCAAAATAAGAAATTCTTTCAACCTGACAAGATAGATTAATGAAGTTCAATCGCCTACAGAAAATGACTAACCAAAAACCTACTTAATAAATAATAAAATAAAAGACTAAAATAAATACCATCTCCTAAAATTCCACTGAACATGTCATCATGTCTAGCGATCTGATACAGAACAGAAGCAATACTGTCTATTCAAGATCATGAAACACGGCAACAAAGTTAGCCCTGGTCAACCAGAGCAAAAGATACCCAAGACTCCCAGGACAAAGCAGGGGAGAAAAATAAAACACCAACAGTTCTGACTTTGGAACCCAGGAAGAATGGGATGTTGATGATGGATTTCACTGATGTGGGTGATTTGACAAATGTATGACTACCAATTCAAAGTTTTTTAAAGTCATTTTTAAAAATTTACACAACCAATGAAACTAAATATACTCATAAATCCCCAATTAACTAATTTGCATAAAATATATTTGATTTGCTTTGCAAGTATCAGGACTAAGATTCACCCAATCTGCTCAAGCAAAATAATAACTCCAGAGCTTCTTATAAATTGCAGCATGACAATACATTTCCAATCACTGGGAAAAATCCAAGTTCGGATAAGATTTACAGCAAGAAGAATATTAATAAAGGTTTAGCATAAATAATTCAGACCAATGACTCAAATCCATGATGATAGCTATTAGTGTAAATTGAGCTTGTCTAGATGAATTTAGAGTGCTAGGATTAGAGTGGAGAAAAAGGTAAGAAGTGATACCAAAATTTCTGGAACTGCATCATATTTTCCATCCGTAATAGATGAGACACGATGCAAACTCTTGTTTAAATTTTGCCAACATGTTTCGTCCATAGTGTCCTGCAATATGACAAATCTTTTCATGCATACAAAAGAGATAAATGTCTTGACAACCTAAAGCCCTTTTTTTTTTAAAGAAATGCAAACCTTAGCACAGAAGATGTAAATGTTAACTGCATTTGATTGCCCTCGCCTGTGAGCTCTGTCCTCGGCCTTCCAAAATGAGTTTGGAGGAGGTCAGGTATCAAAAGTCACAAGACCAATCCAGGGAAAACCTCAGAAATAGGCAACTAGAAAAAAGGGCAAAGGGAAACATGGAGCATGCTTGGTTGTGCAGATGCATTGTCCTCTTAAAAATAATTATTAATTAAACTGATCAAAGAAATTTTATCAAGAAAATTAAGAAATATAAACCACCACAAGGAGGGTAAGAACTGCATGTAGTACTAATCTACAGATTAGTTTCTCACCAATAAAAATTTCAAATGAACCTGAATTCTGATTTAATTTTTATTTTTTGCTGCAGAGAACAGAAAATTTCACAGGATAACTGGGTCTGAACAGGATACTTGAGACATGTCCAGGAGATTTATACCAAAGCATATTTTTCTTAAAAAAAAGTCTTGAAAAGGCACCTTATGGCTAAATTAGAACCTAAATAAGTGTACAAAATGAATATGCCCTTTTCAGGTTTAATTGAATTGAGAGCATAGAGGTTTTGCTCATACAGAGATTCTTATTAGATTTGACAATAATGAGTAACAGAAAGCTTTTGATTATACTCGTATGTTTGGTTTTCAAGCTTTTCTTTTTCTTTTTTTGTTCGAGGAAGTGGATTGGGCATAGTTCATTTTCTCACTCCGTTACGCTTTAATTCAAAATATAAATTTAAAGTTATAAATCACACTTCTATCAGTCTCAGTTAGCTCCTGATAGTAAGAAACTGCATAACACTGTATTTAAAATATTTTTTCAAAATTCATCAAACACAAATTTAATGCCCTTTATTATTAAAGAAAACAGTGAACACATTAATAAGACAAAACTGTGCCATCAGAAAAGCAAAACAGCACAATGCCAAGGTAAACAAATAGTTTAGTATCAACTCATGAATTTGTCAAATCATGCTGCACATTGAGAGCATTACCATTTCAAAATGTTGCAAATTTCGAACTCTTTGTTATAAATATTCCAATACTGTCATTTCTTGTCTCTCCATTTTTCCATATCAATTTAGAGTCTGAATAGCTAAATAAACAGTTTTGAATACGTGTGGCCTTGTATACCTTAATGAATGGTAATAGTAAATCAATATGCATGCATGCTTCATAAATTCCAAAGCTACCATGGTTATTCCATTGAATGGCAAAAGTATCAAGTGATTTCTCAAACATGTTCAGTCAGCTCTCAGGTCAAGAGAATAGTGAAAATAAAGAGAAAAGAAATGGAGTGAAAAGAGGCAAATAGATATTGAACAATTTCAAGAAACATTGTAAAGCCACAAACCAGGTTCCAAACTTCATTATCCTTCTTAGCCATACAATTTACATGGCCAACATAATATATTGTAGCGTCTTTCTTGTAAGTAAGAAGATTTACCATTATAGAACCTTGTCACTAACCTTCTATTTTAATTTACAACAGAAGTGCAAAACTAATGGACAGTAATCTGTCATACCTGAAGCATCAATGATGGAGACTGAGGCAGCTCCAAGAAGACAACATTTTGTGCCGAGGAGAAATCAAGTCCGACACCCCCAGCAGTTATACCGATTATTGCAATCTTAACCTGGAAAACAAAGACACATATCAGGTTGGCTGCATCTTCAGAGTTCAAAAATTCACAATGCCAAATATATGCATTTGTACATGATGACCTCTGCAGGAAAAGGTATATCACAGAACAACAGCACGGCTTTTTGTCCTTAACATGTTCAAAACTTAGAAGAAAAGTATAGAAATTCATGTGAAAAAGAAAATGGAAAAGTAGTGTAGAAAAGTCTGGCACCATCTACCTTTAATAAGAACTTTATAGAGCTCAAAAAAGATTTATATTAATATATAGCAGACAGACAAGGGGAATTGAACAATTAGGTAACTAGACCAAGATTGCATCATAACAACAATTGTTACACAAACCCCATATATATATATATATATATATATATATAGTTGATCAGGAAAAAAACTCCCCTGTGATGTGGGCAACAAAAGAATAGGATTTATGTATTCTATTTCAACTATAGAATACAGGGGTGTTTTAGTAATTTTCATATCAGCCGAAAAATCTGGAAATTATAGTGTACTATTTCTGTTTAGTATTTTATTTTATTAGTCCTAAAGTTATTAGGTTTTCTATTCTAGATTATTATGTTTTCCTATTCTAAAGAGGAATGGTTATGTTGTGGGTTTAGGAATCCATGTCCTTATTGGAACCAAAACTCCATAAATAAGTATGTAGTCTTTCAATATTTTTCAATGGAGTAATATCAAATAATTTCCAGCAATTTTTCTTTGATTGTAATACTCAATCTCCTCTAAGGTGTGACTCTTAAGAGCCCTAGGTGTGACTCCTAGAACCTATCTACATCCTTCCTCATATTCCATCACAAATCAACATTAATACAATTCTAACAGCCCTAAAACAGTCAATAAAAGTCAGATTCAGAACAGCCCTAGGCTGTCCTGGATCACCCTGAAATCCCAACAAGTCATGAGTATAAATTTAAGACTTACTTTAGAAGAAATGCAATTTAATCAAAGTGATGGAACCCAGCAAGAATTGAAAACCAAGATCTCTAGCAAAAGAATTAGTAGAATGCCATATTGTGACAAGCAAATACACAAAGCTAAAGCAACAGAACATGTACATGCCTTATTTGATGATTGAAATGACAATACAGCGTTTTGCCTATCACTGGCAAGAGTGTTTCCATCAATGCGGACAAAACCAACCCCTTTCTCATGTACAAATTCCTGAATAATTCAACATAAAAATTGTTACTGTGAAACTTACATGAATCACAGCAAAACATCAACAGAGTACAGTGGTCAACTTTAAGGCCAATCAAAGGCCAAGATGGACAAAACATTCAGAAAGGACAGGGGAAAGTAAATTGACACCATATCATAAACAATCAGAAATTATGAACATTGAGCAAAGTGTTATAGATCAAAATCTTATAAGCATTCAATAAATTATAAATGCGTGTCAAACTTAAGTCTCATCTGTCTTCTAACATATTCTTATTTGTCATAGAATTGAAACCAAATCATAACTTGTTACACACTTTTAGTTTTAGAAAATACTAGGTATGGGTGGATTAAATCGTTTGTCTTCTCAAGCCAAACAGGGTTGATATAATCTTAGTGGGTTAAGTAGTATCACTTGCTTTCATGTTTATTTATTATTTTATTTTTTCCATTATGAATTCATATTGCGAGATCATCCAAAGTGTGTACGCTTGCAATTTTAGCCTCTGGATTTGAATAAGAAAGTGTTATTAAAAGTAACAAAATGCAACTTTTTCGGTACATAACATGTCCCTTATAAACTTTTCAGAGTTTAGGAATTTAACAAACCAAGATTTTATCCTTGACTATTCTACACGTGAACAATTGGAATGGTGTGATTGAGCTAACCACTACAAAATGTTTAAGAGAAGGTGGAAATAAAGTATGAGTGAAGTTCAAGGGGAGGTGCATTTTTATTTTTATTTTCATTAAATGGGAAATTTCTTGTGCCTTCTGCAAAGTAGACACTCCTAGGAGATAAAATAAATGAAGTGAAGTAACCAGGACTTAGTTTCCAGGTACCAGTATGAATTCCCTCAAGTGATTGACATCTTAAACCACATTCAGTCACAAACCATTTTTTATGAAGATGTTTTCAATCTAGCAAAAAGAAAGGAGAACTGGTAAAAGCATCTAACCTGAACTCCATCAAGAACTTTTAGGTGATGAGCAAAAATTATCATTTTCTGAGAACTATGGTTTACATCCAATTTTGCTACACCATCTGACTCTGAAATGAGAGGATGAATGGAAAGCCATTCACAAAACCCAGACAATTTTGCAATGCCAAGCTCTTGGTAGGAGAGTTTCTTGGATCTGCAACAACCCCCGCTTTCTGAAAGAAAAAGAAAATGGAACATGATAAAAAAATATATATAAATTTGCATTTGAAAAAATATAAATTTGAGTAAGAAATCTTCAACCAAACACTTCAAACACCAACCCTTTGAGAGCAGCATTAAGAACTCCCAACATATGTGTCAAATCAGCACTTTGCACCAGTTCACTTGCTTTATTTAGACTTCTCATTTACTAGTGACCCTAATCCCAGTATACCCAAGTCTGAACAGAACAGAACACACTTGCACCAAATATTTTTTTTTTTTTTTGAGAAAACAAAAAATGAACCGGTAAACTAAATCTTTGTTCCATTTTACAAAGAGGAATAGCTATTCTACATTAGTCAACTGAAAATCAAACATTGAATATCTACCCCAATTTAATCCATCCCTTAACTTGCTCTGCAACTAATATCGCTCTGCAACTAATATCATGTATTTCACAACCAATAAATTAGAAACCATGAGATAGTAAAAATAGGTCATTGCCAAATTAGTAACCATGAAGCATCTATGTTAAAAGGAAGTCACAAACCAAAGCCTTGATGGAGTAATTTGGATGTAGATAAATAGATTTTGTTATTCTACTCATGCGGGTGATCAACAAATAGAACCTCCTGATGAATCGCTTTAATTTGAAAAATAAATAAAAACAAAACAAAACAATATATCAATCTAGAAAACAAAACACAATACTGTTGAGTGGTGAGTATACAAAGCCAATCCTGGAAGTAGGACATGTAGGATTTGATTAATAGATACAAAATATGATAAATTACCATCAGATCCATCTATGTTCTCTGAATTTATCACTTCAGCAGCATTTCTTTCAGAGGCATCATGATTCACCAACCCCCCACATGCAGCCTTTGCTGAAATTATATCTGATCTTTTCAACAGCAATCTTATTATTTGCCGACGTTTTGGTGGTAATTGTTTCAGTACATGCTCCTTCAAACGTCGTATCTACAATAGCAACATGTCTAGAAGTCAAGTGGTTTCTCAAAAGAAACAATAAGGAATTAACTGTAAATTATTAAATAAAAATTTGACTACACATGGAGAACCAAACAAATTGCCAAAATAATCCACAAAGATGAGATCCATTGATGCTCAAATTGAGAACTCTCTTGCCAATAGGACCACTTAATAGCTTATGCTCACACATAGGGAAAAAAATAGGACAAACAAGTAATTGAAAGATCGTATTAGCAAAGGTGATTGGTATATCCCCAATCTCATTCTCAGGTCCCTCACCCTGATTAGTTTCCGTTATTCCATGGTTAAACCATTACTTGTCACATGTTTCATTCAGTGATGTTAAATTACAACACCAGCATCCTGAATTATCTTTTTTCTTTCCTTTTCCTCTAATCAGTCATAAAATGGAGAGTACACTTCCCTTCATTAGTCCCTCCCTTCCAAAAACTGGAACCACTTTTATGTGGTTAGAACCCTCCTTGCAAAGGGACAGAGATAATACATAAATACTAGTAAGTGGTCCCCCCATGGAATTGTTATCCAGTTCATGTAGTTATGCACAGGATATGCATGTCTTGGAACATAATTGTGCATAATCTAGATAGTCCAAATTTTCAATGGAAAAATAATGTGAAGTGATGAAAAGTAGGAAATAACTAGTGAGACGTAAGCCTTTTCTGTGAGTTTGTTTTTCTTGATATCCCAAAGATAGGTGGAAATGTGCAATATGTCCTCACGTTGATCAAGACTTGAAAGAAAAACACGCAAGGAAAAGTGAGGGCAGCTTCATGTATTTTTGTGTCCTTGTTTTATTTACCTATATTTTCTGTTTTGAGGTATGAAGATCAGTACCTTCAGTCAACTGTAATGTTGCCTTTAGTTATAATGGAAAATTGTTTTTACTTTTTGACAACTAAAACATTTTGCTTAATACCTTTAAAAATTATGATTAAAAGAATCACAGATATGTCTATCACTTGCCTAAAGCAGATTCAATATTTAGTTTCAACCAAATACATGCTAGAAAACATACTGCGATCAAAACTAATGTACCAAACAAGCCTCATCCAACTATAACAACATTGATCTATGTCCATTCTACATCATACAACAAATACCACAACCCAGAATATATCAATGTTCATGGAGTAACTAATAGCACTTAGAATAAAGATTAGGATAGTGCTAAAAAAGGACAGGAAAAATTAGGAAATTTTCCACACAGACCACTGATGATCTTTCCAAATATAATGTGAGGATTCATGGCCCTGCACTTAGTTTGATGCTTGGACTGTCAAACTGATTTAGAAACAACTCGTATAATGACTTATTGTAATAGTCTCTGAAGCATTAGGCACATGAAAGCAAAAGCATACCATAACAGTTTGCCTAAGCAACACATTCAGTTCCTCCAAACGAATGCCCTTCGAGAAATCCTGCAAGGAAATCCAATCAAATTTCCAAATTTCGGTTTTGATAGTTGTGTCACTAGTGACCTGGTGCAATGAGTCTTTTTAATCAAACCAAACAGATGGAGAATGAAAAAAAAGACTTCATTTTTGTAGAAATTTTATTAGTTCCTAAGTATCTTATAATCAAGGAACTTGAGTTTACTTCCTATTAAGGTAGCTCAAGTTAGGAGCTCATTTAATTTCGTATCTTAGTTGTAGTTGAATTTCTTTTCAATTTAGGAATTCCTATCCCAATTTGGTTTTTGGTTTTTGGTTTTTGTGTCTGCAAAATTGTTGTCTTAAGCTTCCTAAACTCAGATTGCCATTGATGATTAATAATTGACAGTTAGAGGTTGATTCCTCCTAATTGTTATGGTTTAACGATTGAGAATTGATTTCTGAGTGTTGGGAATCTTTCTGCCAAAGATGACTATTATTCTAGCCTTTACCTTACCCCTTTCTTTCTCTTCTAAGTTTCCATTCCTGTCATCCATCATCAATCATATGACAAATTGGCAGTATTATTAGCATCTTATGCACATGGCAATAACGTTAGTTTCTCTATTGTAGTGCTTTTTGATAGCACCTTACCCCTTATGCACATGGCAGTATTATTAGCATCTTATGCATATGGCAATCATCTTATGCACCTTACCCCCCTTTCTTTCTCTTGTAAGTTTCCATTCCTGTCATCCATCATCAATTATATGGAAAATTGGCAGTATTATTAGAATCTTATGCACATGATAATGGCGTTAGTTTCTCTGTTGTAGTGCTTTTAAATAGCACTCCAAGAATTACCTGAAAACCTTTTCCTTCATAAGTGCGGACAA
>Ga0307518_10002191_pt1 | contig 14297 bp, 9 predicted proteins | sample 25_EM_MG_FD_203889 | JGI IMG/M metagenome (GOLD analysis project Ga0307518, IMG submission 203889) | Populus trichocarpa ectomycorrhiza microbial communities from riparian zone in the Pacific Northwest, United States - 25_EM | ecosystem: Host-associated > Plants > Roots > Unclassified | place...
AGGCTGAGAGTGAGGCTCGTCGACCCGAGCTGGTAGTTGAGCTCCGTCGAAGATTCGATTTTCTCAAACTTGCGTATAAGTATCACACAGCTACCGAAGATGAGGTGTGTGTGTATATATAAATAACAGACCACAAGCTTATCTATTGTGATTTTTTTTTTTGTTGTGGTTGCTGAGAAAATTGAAGAAGAGAAATAAATGAAAAAGGTTTTTTTTTTCGTTTTAGTTATGCAAAGTAAAATTTAGCTCTAGCATTTGTCAGAATTAGGCTTGATCGAGATAGAATTTATTATCTGTGCCCTAGATTTCTAAGCAAACAAGCAGAACATGCAATTGAATTTTGGTGATATTTCTAAATCCGATGAGCAATTGGTTATTTTAGGGGGGGGGGGATTGTAATGTTTACTTGGAAAAATTCAGGTAAGCAGCCTCTCTCATTTCTGAATAATTATTTAATTACTTAATCAAAGAATATGAGCTAACAAATACATGAAGTTGACTTTCATAGTCACCACAGTTTATTTGCGGAGAAGTTTCCTTAATTCAAAGCTTTTAGGAATGCTAATAAGTCGGGCTTCATCCCTTCATAGTTGGGTTTGTTAAGATAGATGGTCAACATATGTAAATGCTCCACAGATTGTATAACTGATTAGGGAAAGATACGTAATCCTCATATTAAACATGTTTATATTATGTACCCAATGAACAAGAGAGTTTTAATTTGCTTGATTGATGCACGTTAGTAACGATATTTACTTGGGACATAATTTTGAAACCAGGGGAGTGAGATTTTGATCTCTTAAAATTCAAAACGCCATGTACTTTGACTTTCATGCTCTTAAGTTTGTGCTTCTTGTTCATGTATATGATTTAGCAATTATGAGTTGTTTTCATGTGGCAGGTTATCTTTCTTGCATTAGATACCTGCATTAAAAATGTTGCCCGTACATATTCGCTTGAGCATGAAAGCATCCATGACCTCTTTGGAACTATTTTTCATTGGTTGGACCGATTGGAGGAAAATAAAAGTGGTTTGGAGCCCTTTCAGGAACTTGTAGTTTGCATCGGCACCATGCAGTCCTCCATTTGTCAGCATATGCTGAAAGAAGAAGAGCAGGTAACCATTTGTTTTTCCTGATACTGTTAGTCACATGAATTACTTACTGTGTTTCACCATGAACAATGTTTTTTTTTTTTTCCTGGTGCACTCTCCAGGCAACGTGCAGAATTTTTCTTCTTCACTTTGTTATCAATTGCTTTCACTGGTACTGCACTAACATGTTTTGTTTTTTGCTTTTGAACTGAAACACGGTTCTAAAATAAATAAATAAAAAACTTCTGATTGCTATACCATTTGGGTACATTTCTGTATATGAACGGTTTGCATGGAAAAGGATAGGCCTCTTTTGGATGTCAAAGAGCAATCACTTGAAATTAGTATTGTTGCATTTCAGACATTTTTGGCTTAGTCAATAATCACTCATGAAGCTTTCAGAATTTGCTTTTTGTCTAATATACCTCTATTCTAAATTTGAATATCCTTTGCGCGTGGACCAGAAAGCTTCTTGAACACCATGGTGCGCCATCTGGATCATTCAAATTGGCAGCTAAATCTCCTATTATATTCAATAAAATTTTGAATTTCTATGGTGAAAAATAGAAATGAATGAGAGGCCAACTTTGGGCACCAAGTTTGTTTTTGTTGGCATCCTAAAGACAGATGAAGAAGACATGCAAGAATTGCAAAAGAAAGGGGCAAAAAAATTATGCAGCTTCCTATGCAGTTCTCTGCTCTTGGTTTTGCTACTACAACAATTGGTCTACTGCCTTCAACATTATACTAAACTAATTCATAAATATGCCTAATGTCAGATGCAACACCTAGTAACCACCTTAATATGTGCTTCAATGTACCACTAATGGACGAGCATACCAACTAAGCCTACCTGTTACCAACAACAAATTAGAGCAAGCATTTCCTTTTATGCAACTGTAGATTATTCCTACCCTTTTGGAATTTATTTGGAAACATAAAAAATAATTTTGCAATAATTTATCACATAAAGTAATAGTCAGTGCTGTGATGCTAGACTCACTAGGTAAAACTGATGGTCATCCCAGGCTCCAACTGTACATTTTCATTTAAGCGAGGAAGATGAAGGACTCAATTTAGAAAAAAACCTGGAAAAAGGATTGTACTACTTACTTCTTTCATGATGCAGCTTCCATTTAGTCTTCATTCCTCAACTGATGCCCAACAGGATGTTGCCTCCTGCTAGCTTTCATAATTGTTGAACTAAATCCATCCAGGAGTTCTTTGGAAGATCTTACAATGAATTGCAAGACTAGGATGAGTTCAAAATAAACTAGCTATCTAACCAATTCTCTGAACAACATTCAATCAGATAATTTCATGCACTGCACATCATGTTTGACATGATTCAAGCTTTTGTTCTTTGTATTAGAAATATCATAACCATGGTGTATGTATATGCCTCGGGGTACAGGTTTTTCCTTTGCTTATGCAGCAGTTCTCTCCCAGTGAACAGGCTTCACTTGTGTGGCAGTTCATTTGCAGCGTCCCTGTGATTGTGCTGGAGGATTTGTTGCCATGGATGTACTCCTTTTTTTGTCCAGAAAAACAAGTGGAGACTGTACAATGCATCAGACAAATGGTACCCAAGGAAGAATCATTGCAAGAGGTAGATCCTGAGCTAATTTCTCTTCCTAGTATAAATCAACACTCTGACTGTGATTACCTCATATGGTGTTGAAGGTGGTAATTTCTTGGCTCCTTAGAAATGATCAATCCTCTCCTAGGGCTTGCATCAGGATTAGACAAGGAAATCAGGATGTACCCAACAAGATGAAAAGCATACTGCAATTGCAATCCTCTAAGAGGCTTTTGGAACAAAATCAACGAAGAAGGAAACATTGTGTCCAAACTGACGTTGGAAAAAGTCTGGTTGATTATCTACATCTTTGGCATGTTGCCATCCAGAAAGAGTGGAAAGAAATTTTGGAAGAGTTGTATCAGATTAGAACCTTAATCAGTGCTTTAACTGTAGATTCAATACTCTTCAGGCTGAAATTTCTCGCTGATGTGATTATCTTTTACAGGTAATTATCATAGCTAACTCTGAAATTTCTGTTTTACTAGACAACTCAATTTCATAAGGTTCCAGGTTGTATATTTTGATTTTTTTCTTGCAAATATCTATCATCTTTTTGTTCATTTTATATATTTCTTACGGGATGTTTTCTTGTAAACAGCATTGCATTGAAGAGGTTCTTTTTCCCTGTGTTAAAGCTTGCGAACAAACACATGTTCCCTTCCTCCAGTGAGCAGTCCTCCATTGAAAATCACATAGAAAGCCTACACAAGTTGCTGTATTGTCAAAAGGGCTTACCATCATGCAAGTTTGTAGAGAAGCTTTGCCAAGAAATGAAATCTTTGGCGATGGATCTTACCAAACAATTTATTTTTTATGAAACCAAGGTACTGTTTTGTTATCTTCTTTTCTGTCATGTTGCAGAAGTCTTGATCCAACACTAGTCAGTGATTAGTCATTACATACCATTCACCACATTGTCAAATGACAGATTCCTGTCTTTATCAGGTATTTCCCTTTATTAGCAACAACTGCAGCCTTGAAACACAGCTGCAGATTTTGTACATGAGCCTTCATGTTATGCCACTGGGGTTACTGAAGTGTGCAATCACTTGGTTTGCAATTCACTTGTCTAAAAATGAATCCAGGTCCATTCTTGATAGCATGAATTTGGGGGAAGTTTTAGCCAACAAATCTTTCACTTCCCTTTTACTTGAGTGGTTCCACATCGGTTATTCAGGCAAAACCTCCATGGAAAATTTCTGCAAGGATTTGGAGAAAGTGTTCAGGAGCAGATATTCTATTCTACCTGAGCAAATCAAGGATGTTGTTTCCTTATCCTCACAGACTCAGACTTGTAAAGAATCTAAATCTAATAATATAGAACTGGTCTCTGCGAACAAGGGTAAAAATTTTCTTTCTTATGCTTTATCTCCTGGTTCCCACAGAGGTAAGGCATGTGACACATCCTACACTAGCGAAATAAATCTGCACATATTTTTTCCTGGAACATTATGGGCATCGGATGCTTTTCTTAAATTGCCTGGTGGAGAGAGTTCTTCAGCTCCAACTATCAATCAACCAATACCGTTGGATTTCATTTTTTTCTTCCACAAGGCTCTCATGAAAGACTTGGAAGACCTTGTCTTTGGTTCGGTTAAACTAGCTGAAAACATCGGATTCCTAACAGAGTTCCACCGACACTTCCATCTCCTGCAGTTTTGGTATCAATTCCATAGTGATGCAGAGGATGAAATTGTCTTTCCAGCCCTGGAAGCTAAGGAAGAAGTTCGAAACATTAGCCACTCCTACACCATTGACCACAAGCTTGAAGTTGAATACTTTAATGAAGTTAGCCACTTGTTAGATAAGATGTCTGAACTGCACATTTCCGCTTCTACTGATGATTTGGAAAAGCAGGATCAGATACTGGTGAAACACAATCGACTATGTATGAAACTCCATTATACATGCAAGTCAATGCATAAACTACTGTCTGACCATGTTCATCGAGAAGAAGTTGAACTTTGGCCCATGTTTAGAGAATGCTTCTCCATCCAAGAGCAAGAAAAGATCATTGGACGCATGCTAGGGAACATTAAAGCCAAAACGTTACAAGATATGATACCCTGGCTTCTTGGTTCTTTAACACCTGAGGAACAACGTGAAATGATGTCTTTATGGCGTAATGTGACAAAAAATACAATGTTTGATGACTGGTTGCGAGAATGGTGGGAAGGGTATGACATAGCTCATGTGGCAACGGAGTTGAATACTTCATGTACTCCTGATCCTCTGGATATTATTGCAAGATATCTGCCTACAGAAGCCTTTGACAAACAAGGTGATGATCTCTATGATACCATTGAGTTTTCACAAAGAGACTTTTATAGTGTTAATATTGAGAAGCAAGAAGAAGAAAGTTTCGATGATAAAGTAAATATACATAATGGAGATCGAAACAATGATGAATGTTCAGAATGTAAAAAACTACTTTGCGAGGGTGACAAGGAGAGATTTAATGAAGTTTCTAATCTTACAAATAAGACTGATAAACCAGGCCAGCCTTTTCAATTAACTCTGAAGTCCAAGTATCACGAGCGGCTTCTGAAAATGAGTCAGGACGATATGGAGGCAGCAATAAGAAGAGTATCTCGCGAATCATCCTTGGATCATCAGAAGAAATCATTCATAATCCAGAACCTGATAATGAGGTGGGTTTAAGCTTGTCTTTATTGTTATAATTTTAGAATTTTACCATAGTGTAAAAATTTATGATACTTCATAAGCATAATGTGTTAATCTACTAGAAAAATGGCTTCAACGGCATCATTAGTGCCTCCATTCCATACTGAGGAAAGACTACCAATAAAACTTATGCTTTTGATTTCAACCAGAATCTTTACTTCCCTAGATTGAAAAAGATAATATTCTGTCTGATCAATTACTTTTAAGAGTTAGTGCACTAGGTTGGAGCAACAGACCAATTTATGCTATTTGGTACATCAAGAAACCAAAAAAAGATGATGTAAGCAATAATTATTTAACCCCAGTCAAACATCAATAGTATATGGCTACTTTACAATTAATAAAAAAGAACTTGATTTAAACACTTAATGACACTTGAAGTTGTCCATGATTGCAAACATATAACCACATCTATTGATGTTTGCTAATTAGAGTCATCAATGTTGGCAGATACTGTTAAGCTCAGGCACTACATTCTTTTTCTTTCTTTCTGTGACCCCTCTGCCCCTATCTGCTAATGGAATATTAACAGCAGCCTCCATATTGTTTCAGCCGTTGGATTGTTCATCAAAAGATATCTCATACAGAAGTAACCATCTCAAGTAATGGTGGGGAAGAAATTCCAGGTCAGCATCCATCTTATCGGGATTCTCCTGAACCAATCCTGGGTTGCAAACACTATAAAAGAAACTGTAAGCTTGTCATGCCTTGTTGTAACAAGATTTATACGTGCATACGTTGCCATGATGAGTTGGCTGATCATTCAACTGATAGGTATGACAAAACTTTGAATAACATTCTATTTGTGGCCCTTTGAATTTGTTGGCCTTTTTCCCTTTAGTTCTTTACATGTTTATATTACTTATGCAGGAGAGCTATTACAAAGATGATGTGCATGAAATGCTTGATTATACAGCCAATTGGAGAAACATGCTCAACTGTCTCCTGTAATAATTTATCGATGGGAAGATACTATTGCAGGATCTGCAAATTGCTTGATGATGAAAGGTGATGCATCCTTACAAACTTGAACTTTTCTCAAATTTACAATAATTTATCTTGTTGAATTGGTAATCTTCAAACAATGATAAGCTTTTTAATTTTTCTTTTTCCCCAAAGTTATCAAAATCTTCTTCAGCCAGAAGGTAGATATGCAATATGTATGATAATCTAGAAGTCAGAAATCTTCCTTAAAATTAACTGAATCAGGCATTATCAACTCCAATTTTTGAAGAAACATGGTGAGCATATCAAGAATGAAAATCAGCAAATCTTGGTCAGAGACACAAGATTGAGGAAAGGAAGAGAACTTATTTTGACTAGTTGTTTGATAGTGGTCACTCTGGGGAAATCTTTGAGATCTTACAACCTCATTAGGTGCAAGAAACTCTGAATATACATGTTGCATTTGGATGTCATAGGTGAAGGAGGCTCTGAAGAAGATGAGGATAAGGAGAGCAAACAGTCCTGGCTGAATTCCTATAGAAGTTTGGAAAAGCTAAGTGAAAGTGGAACTGTGGGAGGGGTGTGGTTGATGAAAGCATTCAATAAGATATTAAAAACGAGTAAGATACTTGATAATTTGAGGAACTCCCTTATCCCTTAGATAAAAAGAAGTTGGATGAGCAAACTACAAAGTTGCACAAAATATTGGGCACTAAACTTAATAGATACTGTATTTAGTTCTGCGAAAGGGTGCTTAAGTATGATTAACTGAGATGCCACAGGATCTGAAAAATAAATTAGGTTTAATGCTTGGGAAATTGTCTACAGAGATTATTTTTCTCTAAAAAAGAATAAGACATATAGGAAGAAGAGACTTTCCTATGGTCTTCATGATTTAGAGAACGTTTATGATAAGAGTGCCAAGGAAATATTTTGGCAGGTGTTGGAGAAATAAGGAACCCTGTCTAGTAAATAACTTGAAAACAAAGTATATGCATTGCAATTTTAGCAATGACATGGTTATGTGGTGGTTATTAACCAATATACAGTAAAGTCGATAGAGTCTGATCATTTTCAACTAGTCACTAAACAAGAGGAGAATAAAGATGAGGATATTACGGGTGCCCTAGTTGGATAGGCGGATTAAATGGAGAAATGAGATTAGAATCTTATGCATAGAAAATCCTAGTAGGTTAAAGGTGAATTTAATAAACCTGTTAGTAGACATTGATGTAGAACAAGTAGATGGAATGGCAAAAGATATGAAACCTTGAATCTACTTAGCTGACCAGAATCCACTAGGCTAAACCTTGAAAACCACAAAGGGTTCTTTGGCTCACAATAAATTCAGATTCCTGAAATCTAGAAGAGGAAAGAAATGCCAAACTCAACTTTTCATATATCAAACACTGCCCAACAAAGCTGATATAGGCATAGCAGAACCTTAATTCAGATATGCCAAACTTAAATTTTCACTCATCAAATGCTGTCACACAAAAGAATTGTAGTTCTATTTGGATTGGTCCCCATTCAGATATGCTCCATGTTTCTAAATGTAGCTGAGATGCAGATGTTAAAATGGATGTGCAGCAAGAAACAAATATATCCTGTCTGCTTTCTCAGTGGCTAGATTTCAGAGTCTACAAGAATTTCATTACAGTATATTATCATAATTCGGGACTTACATTGCAAGATAATCCCATCATAATTCATCATAACAAAATTATACCCTCCCCTTCAATGTTCAGATCTATCCAAATTTTGATCTTCCACATAATCTCAAAACATATAGTAAAGGACATTCTTTCCTTGCTATTTAGGCTATCTGTGTCTCTTCTCAAAACAAGAAGTTCAATGTGCTTTCAATATTTGTAATCTTTACTCCAACATTTTCTCTTTTATTGTTCATCATCTTCCTTTTATGTTGACAATTATATATGGTAATAATGCTCTCCTGCATCAGGTCTCTGTCTATATATTTTATTTGAGTTTTTTTTGTAAAGTCCAAACTGTCAAACTTTTAACATGGAATATGTTCAATAGGGAAATCTACCACTGCCCTTACTGTAATCTCTGCCGAGTGGGGAAGGGATTGGGCATCGATTACTTTCATTGCATGAATTGCAATGCCTGCATGGCAAGGTCTCTTTCCGTTCATGTATGCAGAGAAAAATGTCTGGAGGACAACTGTCCAATTTGCCATGAATACATTTTCACATCAAGCACTCCTGTGAAAGCCCTTTATTGTGGTCATTTGATGCACTCAACATGTTTTCAGGTGCCTGGCTAAGCTAACCTGCCATTTTCTTCAAATAATGTATATTTATATAATTTTACTGGTGTTTCTTATGCTTCTGCTAGGAATATACTTGCACTCACTACACCTGCCCAATCTGTAGCAAGTCACTTGGAGACATGCAGGTCAGTTACCTTATGTTTTTCTGTCTTTTTCATAGTCAGTTTCTTTTTCTTGTTTTTTCTCTCTCGCTATATTCCATTCTCTCTTAAGCAGTTTGTATTTTTGATGGTTGAAGTATTGCCCAAGTACTAATATCATATTCTTATAACATATTCTTCATCATCATTTCCACTTTATTGTGTTTTCCCAGAAGTAATCAATGCACTCTGAAAGATGACTTGTTCAATGCTAAAACTGAAATTTACTGTGAATAAAATTTACTGATTTGGAAAAGAAGGAAACTGATTTGCTGAATTTAAAAGTTTATGATTATTGACAATAAGTTCTTCAAGCTAAAGCAGTTCTAACATATATTTGACCACTTTTGAGGATCAAGTGGTCAAAATTTAGTATGACCTGTCTTCTAGGGCTCATCTCATCTCTAAATTTCAGGATAGAACCAGAGCAGTGGTATAACCATGAAAAACTCTTGTTTCTGTGGCTAAGTTTGATAAATCAGTACAACTCAGTAATTGCTGTGAAATTGTTCAAGTGATATCATTTTAAACTTTAAGGATCAGTGTGTATAATTTCCAAGATGAATTAATTCCTATCAGAGAACAAATGAGCAGGCAAGACATTAAAGGTTCTAGTTTGTATTCAGTTCTGATTCAACTTTAATGTAAGAAACTATCTTCATTGTTGCTCCAGATATGCGTTTCTATGGAGAAACAACTCTCTGTGTACATAGTTGTGGCTCTCTCGACAGTCTTGAATTTCTCTGCATTCATTTTTGACAATTTTGTGGTCTTATCTGCTTAACAGGCTTCTTTGTAAGCCATTGAATATTCAATTCACATGCTAGTTTTATTCAGCTGCTTTACTATTGTGGGACGTCTTGAATTTCATTCACTAAACTGTTCAAATATCTTTCAGGTGTACTTTCAGATGTTGGATGCATTACTGGCTGAAGAAAAAATTCCAGATGAATACTCTGGACAAACTCAGGTTTATAGATCTCCTTCCCTCATTATTCTTGCGAAATGTTATAAAATATATCCTTTGATGGATTGTGAAAGGGATTGCAGTTTATACTCTGTAATGACTGTGAGAAGAAAGGAGCTGCTCGTTTCCATTGGCTATATCGCAAATGCCCATACTGTGGCTCATACAACACCAGGCTTCTATGACTCTTGTTGATGCAAAGTGAGTGTCAACAATTTCTTTCCTCAAGATACCACATGGAATGATGAGCTTGTTTATAATTGTTTCTGTCACTTGCATTAGATGAGAGTGATAATAATTTTGTTGCAGCTTCATAACTTGTTCTAAGGTAGTCTTTCTTCGATGAGATATGTAGTAATCCAAAATTCTTTGCTAAAAAGAATAGCCGTTTTTTTCAAGACTGCTTTTATGAAGTTGCTTGGATTTTCTGTTTTCTCTTGTTCTTCTAAATATAGCTCATACATACTACAGTAATGAGAAGAAGAGTTGAAACTTCTTTTGACATAATCGCATTTGATTTTTTTTTTTCCTGTTTGTTTTAGAAAAAAAACAACTATGTTTATATACTGATACAGCATATAATTTGACTAGATCCTTCTGTAGTTATGTACCCCTTCCTGACTAGAACGTCATATAGTGGAGCCATGAAGTTTAAATAAGCACAAATAGCTAAGCCACCGCCATTGTATTTTCTCATCCTGTTCCCACTCCCTGCTGGATGCTAACAATACCTCCATCATCTGTCTAATGAAATGTCAATCAACGAAGTCTGCTTTTACTTCTGTTCATCTTGAATCTGTTTCATGGAACTTTACACCAAAACACCTTCAATCAAAACGACCACTATATTATCCATCTACCACATACTGAAAATCTTGAACTAGCCCATTCAACGACACCCTTCTCGAAGATCTTGATAACTCGGTCATTGATTTAGAAATCGGTGGCCCGCTGCTGTAGAAATTGTGCCGCTTAATGTTTTCATATCCTGATTAGCAAATTAGTAATTCCTTAGTGCTTCAACAACCAATGGGTTTAGTATAAGAATAAATTCATACTAGTAAAGAAATTTTGAAGTAATCTGGGTAGGGTTTGCCGTCATTGTTCATAATATATTGATCCACAAAAACCTGATCAACATATTCTCCATGGATTTGATCACTGAAAACTAACGCGTTGAGGGATTATATAATTGACTAAAATAAAATCAAGTTATGCATGCTAGAACTTCATTCTAAACAGTGAAAAGAAAACAGAACCTCAAAATTGTGGAATGTACTCTATGGCATTAATTAGAAGGGGGGGAAAGTAATGTAATTGAAATAAAAAGCTATCTCAGTTCTCTTATCTTGTTCCTAATCAATTGATACTGGTAAGACTAAAACATGCAGCAGCACTCTTCAATTCATTCTCTGCAGCATGCTCCATAGATGGTGCGGTGTCCTTCAATGATTCTTCTGAGCTGCATGCATGCATACATAAAATTTTCACCATAAATTAATCAGGAAACCAGTATGATATTAAACTAAGACATGTATGAAGATCGAATAGCTTTTAGCACAGTAAGTTTAATCGAAATAACTATCTCTTCGAATCGCAACCTGTGGAAGGAAAGAAGAAAAATAATGAAGGGAGATAACATACCTTGATTCGTATGGTTCTTTAGTTTCAATATACGATTGCCTGTCATCAATAGAATCAAAAAATGGATGCATCTCATCATAATCTTGAACAATTTCTTGTTGGGTGGCTAGTGGCTGTGAAGCAGCTAGCTGAGACTGAATAATTGGCATGGAATTGATGTTATAGTTAGTAGCATAAGGATGTTGACCCCAGAGTGAGTTCCCAGCATTATCATTAGAATCCAAGTAATTAGAGCTGTAACCGGTATTACTACCAACAATAGAGTAGGAGTATTGTTGCGCCAAGCAAGGCTGAGGAGGCGCCATTCCTAATTCTAATTGGGATGGAACATCCTCAGTTAAAGCTGCAATCTGATGTTGATGCTGCTGCTGCCTGTACATCTCAAGGTGCGCAAGGACAGCACGGAGCTCTTCTTCGGCCTGCCGAATCTGGAAATGCAGTTTACAGATGATGCCCCAGCAGCCATGAACAGGAAACCTGTCGCGAATATTGGCCTGGTAAATGATAGAACGCATTGCTTCCTCGTGTTGGTGAGGATCAAGATTCTCAAGTATCTTGAGGATTTTGCGCACACCAAACAACTTATGAGTATTTTGGAACAACCTCGGTTGGTCAGGAGGGAAGTAAGGCGCTAGAGGACACTCAGGGGAGCACTTTCTCCTTTGATACTTGCACGAAGCACAAGCTTGGCTGGTGCCTCCCTTAAGAGTCATGTTGTGAACATCAAAGAAGATGATAAGAGCATGAATGGTTAATGAGAGAGGAGGTATACATTAAGGAAATTTATTAATAACAGTGGGGAAGAGGGAGAGGGAGAGGGAGAGGGAGAGAGACGTGTGATTGTTTTAGTAGTTTATTAAACTGAAATGGTTAAAACGTAAAACATTTTGGTGCTGAACGAGTCTGATAGGAGCGGATTTGCTGGATGTGAAGAGACTGAGTAAAAAGAGAAGATTAACGAAGATCAAAGAGAGCGATTATGGCGGAGGTTGGTTTTTATTTTTTCCTTTCTTAATTAATTTCAAGCACATATTATTATTGTTGTTATCACATGACGGGGAGGGACAACCGTAGCAATTCTAGCTTCCACCGCTCCTATCTTTCTGCCTCATCTTTCTATGACTATATATGGAATGGAATGGTCAGCTCTGCCACTTGATTACGTGGCCTGTAATAGTTCTACATGCCTGCAGGTTTGGACTGTTTTACCAGGTGCGGGGAATCCTTTGGCCTGTCCAAAAGTCTTTCCCGTCTTTAAGGTTGTCATGGGGTGCCATGGAGTTTTAAAGCTCTGCTATAGTAAGCCTTGCAATTGAGCCTCTAATAGCTAGCTTGCCCTTGACATTATATATATATATATATATGTCAAGGGCACACTTCAGAATGTTCCTTTGTTAAGGTAAGGTTAATTGGCCATTTTAAATTTAGTTTTTAATGTTCATTTAAATAAATTGAGCTTGAGCTCTAGCTCGAGTAGAGTTTGACTTAATTATTTTTTAAAATTTTTAATTCAAAATCTCTGCCAGTCCCTTCAATTTTTCTCTATCGATAAGTATCCCAACTTGTTAAAATCTATATCCTTAACAAGGAGTAAATATCCTCTTGATTTAGAAGACACAATCACACAGATTTGGTACAGTTCTGAATCATTATAGCGATTCTTTCTGATTCTATCGCTGTAGATAACGTTCAAATGCATTTGCTAAGAAAAGACCGAAAGTATTTGCGATTAAAGAGATTATACGATTAAGATAGTATCTGACCAAAAACTGGTTGGCTTCTTGCCTCTGCTTTCACCGTCCGATAGGGGCAAAATTGATTTGGCTCATGATCACGCCCGTGTCTAGTCTAACGTTAATTCTTGCTGGCTATCGGCGGCGTAAATGCTCGGGCGGTGCTTCTAAACCAGCATTAGCATTTTGCCCAGTATAATCTTCTGGGTTGGGATCCTTCTCGTGCAGGGCTTCCATACAAGGAATCCCTATTTTTATTGGATCTGCTCTTTTGTTAGCATGGAGGTGAATTATCTTCTATTCATCCTCTTTATTCTTAATAGAACTCCCCCCGAACCTTTCTTGAGACCACCAAGCCCTCAAGCACGCCATGGAAGCAGGCAGCTAGAGCGAGCAGCTTACGCTTTGACGACCAAGTCAGAGACTACTGGATACTAACAGTGAATTATCAGGCGGTATCCATTTACAGGGTGGCTAAGTGGCTTGAGGGATTGGTTTGCTAAATCGACACACGGTACCGATTGCTACCTCCCGTTCATAGTTTTGATACAGATGATAGATCTTGATCTGAAAGATAGAGCCTTGAAGCGGTGACTTCTGCGACCTGCTCTCTTTGTATGCTCGAAAAAAAGAACCTTAGAAGGATTTGAGTTGCTAGTTTAGTATGACCAGTTATTTAAAGCTGAACGAACAGTTTTCTTCATAAATTGTAGGCGTTTTTTTTTCCAGGAATTAATACACTAAAATAAAATATTCTCCTCGTAGAAAAGGCTAGGAAAGATTTATTGCTAAAGCTAAAGATTCTCTACGTGGTTTCTGTTTCTATTTGAATCTGGTTTCCAAACAAATTTCTCGCTTTGTTGGTTCAGTAATGTCAAAGGGTCATAAGATCAAGCCAACCGTGAAGTCCCAGTTTAAAAACAATCTTCAAATGGGTTTTGATAGTGGTAACGACGACATGAAAGACAAGTAAACCTTTTGGAATACGATCAAATGCCTATGATCTTCCTTCAACAAGAAGATCTAGCAAAATGTCAAGTCTCTGCATATAAACATAGAACAGAGAAATGACAGCAAACAGTCTTTAGGGATTCTAGACAGTTGAATCTCCTAAAAAATCTCCCAGTGTCAAGAGTATTGCTACATTTTGTTCGGCCAGCCAATCTAGTCTAGAATAGTGACAGTAAGCCATGTGGGAGTAAAATTTGAAGA
>Ga0307518_10002192_pt1 | contig 14295 bp, 8 predicted proteins | sample 25_EM_MG_FD_203889 | JGI IMG/M metagenome (GOLD analysis project Ga0307518, IMG submission 203889) | Populus trichocarpa ectomycorrhiza microbial communities from riparian zone in the Pacific Northwest, United States - 25_EM | ecosystem: Host-associated > Plants > Roots > Unclassified | place...
GGACTAACCTCTTGTCCAGCCCTCTGCTCTCTTCCTTCGTCCGCTTTCGTCCGGACTTGACCGGACCCCCTACCGGAGTAGACCCGGACTTGACATGGATATAACAGGTACACGGAGAACTCACATCAAGGCAGGGTAGACGGTGAGGTGTAGTAAGGACTGAGTAGGGACTAGACCAAGGGTCGTACTTAACGGAGGTATATCTGCGCGACCGTGACCGGAGTAAGTGATGCGCGACCGGAGTTGAGCTGTAGAGCTGCGATGCGACCGGAGTAACCGGATAAGGCCTGGAGTTGGACATGGTCGTAACAGTATCCCCCCTTTAGGGGCTGAACCCATGAGGCCCCAGTGAGGCTGACGTGGTCGCCTAGAATAATGCGGAGTCCAGAGTGTTTGTCTGAGTATGAATTTTGGATCTATAAAAATCAGACCGGTTTTGCTTTTTTACCCCCAGTTTTCTTTCCGTGATCCTAACATGTCGGCCATTGCTAAGTCCATCAGCCCTGTTGCCCCCGTTGCCACCGAGTCCAGGGATTGGACGAAGGCCTCGACACCAGAGCTCCAGTCCAGTAGCGAGGACGAGTCCGACGTCCTCGACGCCAAAGCAAAGGAGCTCCGTTGTCGCAAGCAAGTGAAGAGGGAGGAGAAGCAGCGCAGGGAAGAGGCAGAGAGGCGAGCGCGCGAAGAGGCGGAGGCAAGGGCTCGCGAGGAGGCGGAGCGTGCCAAGGCGGAGGTGGAGCAGAAAGCGAGGGAGGAGGCGGAGCACCAGGCGCGCGAGCAGGCGGAGAAGGACAGGGCAGAGGTGCAGCGGAGGGCTGCAGAGGTAGCGGCAAGGCAGAGAGCGATGGCGCAAGAGGCGTCAAAGAAGCGAGCAAGGGAGGAACCGGAGGTGGGTCCGAGTGATGACCGGAACGACAACGTCCGGTAAGTGTTTTATTTTATTCTTCTTTATGATTTTTAATAATAACCTCCTGGCAGATGCGTTTGTTGTGCCAAGCACAAGGCCAAGTGTGAGCGGGACCCTGAAAAGCCCAAGCAATGCGCATGCATGAAGTGCGCCGGGCTCAAGGAGCGGTGTGAGTGGCTGGAGGTGGGTGGTCCAGGTCCGGTGGTGGACAAGGGGAAGGGCAAGGTGAAAGAGAAAGAGGTGGCGAAAAGAGGAAGAAGAAGAAGACGACGGCGAAGGTCGCCATTGACGACAATGAGATAGTGGAGGTGGCGGGTCCGTCCGGGTCGAGGTCCGGTTTCAATACCGGTCCCTTCCTGGAGCGGATGGACAGACTGACAGCAGTGGTGGAGGTGATGACCGGACAGATGGCCCGGATCGCGGACTCCACGCGGTCTGTTTCGCGGTCCAACGACCGCCTGAGCGCTGGCCTCAAGACCTTTCTCGAGGAGTGCCGTTTCTTTACGGCGCCCTGGGACGAAGACGAGGAGTTGGAGGATAGTGGGGTGGAGGTCGACCCGGAGGAGGTCGAACAGGAGGTACAGGGGCTCCAAGAGGAGCAGGAGAACCCTGACGGCGGTGTGCCGGAGTAGATGGTCTGGTCCGGACTCCTTGTAAATAGAAAATGTAAATTAGCTACTTTTTGTTTATAAGGGAAGTGGCTTTGATTTGGGAGTGAGTGATATTACAGAGTGAAACAGATAGGGGAAACAGATAAGAGAAACGGAGGCGAGAGTAATACTACATGGACGCGAGTGGTCCGGGTTTGTCTTGGTACCGGACATGGTAATTTTCTAGGAGTTCCGTTGCGTTGCCAAGTTCAGTGGCGAGAAGCCATGACGTTTCTTCGTCAGTTCCTTCGTAACCGGACCAACGTACCAAGTACAATAGTTTGCACGATTTGCGTCGACAGTCAACCTTGGAGTCGAGGATCTCAGAGATCTCGAACTCCGGTTCACCATCTACTTCGACCGGTGGTGGAGGAGGCTGTATCCGGTCCGGTATGGTGTTGGGTATGGCCGGTTCGAGTTGGGAGACATGGAAGATGGGGTGAACGGCGCGCATGGAATCTGGAAGACGGAGCGTAAAAGAGAGGGAGCCTACTTGCGCAATGATGGTGTAGGGACCCAAGTTTTTTTCTGATAGCTTTTTGGATGGTTGAGTGGACCGAAAGTATTTGGCTTTAACGTATACTTGATCGCCTACTTTGAAGTCCGGTGCCGGAGTACGTTTGGCATCAGCCGGACCTTGGTAGCGAAGTTGTGCGTTGGCCATTTCTTCTCAAAGGTATTGGTGCAGCGACTCGAGGTCAACTGCGTAGTCACGAGCCCGTGCAGAGGTCATATCGCGTTCCGGATAGACGGAGATGTTAGGATGATAACCTTTGTTAGCAAAGAATGGTGAGACTCCAGTGGTAGCACTAGGTGCGTTGTTGTATGCGAACTCCGCCAATGGGAGTAGGTCCGCCCAGTTGTCCTGCTGGTAGTTGCAGTAGATCCGGAGGTACTGTTCGAGTGTCTGGTTAGACCGTTCAGTCTGGCCATCGCCCTCCGGGTGGTAACCAGAGGTGAAGTGGAGGCGCATGTCGAGAGCCTTTCCGAGTGACCGGAAGAAGTGCGAGACGAACTCGGTACCGCGATCTGAGGTGACATGGGCGGGGACACCGTGCTTGGAGAACACGTGGAGTAGGAAGAGCTTCGCGAGCTCCGGGCTAGTGATGGTGTCGTGAGTAGGGATAAAAATGGCTTGTTTAGAAAGCCGGTCTACCATGACCAGGATGGCTGTGAAGCCAGTAGATGAAGGGAGTTGCTCGATGAAATCCATTGAGATGGAATTCCATGGTTTCTCCGATACAGGAAGCTGTTTCAGCAGTCCGTTGGGTCTATGGCGCGGTGTCTTAGCTCTTGCGCAAGAGGTACAGGACCGGACGTAGTCCTTGACGAAGGTCCAGAGACCAGGCCAAGTATATTCACGCCGGATTAGTTCTAGAGTCCGGTTTTGCCCAAAGTGACCAGCGAGTGGGTGGTCGTGTCGATACCGGAGTACCCAGAGACGGAGGTCGTCCAAGTCCAGTACGTATATACGACCGTCTAGTCGAAGGAATCCAGCCTCGTTGGTGGACCAACGAGAGTCCAGTGGATCTGCGAGGTGGACCTGGGCAATGGAATCAGAGGGTAGTGCAGAAAGGATGTCGCTATGGAGTGTTTCCACGTCCATGATTGCGACTGCACGGAGAACCGGAAACTCTAAATAAGTAGCGCGAAGAGAATTAGAGAGCTGTTCTTGAGTGAACACCGGCCTAAGATTTTTGGGGTTAACCCGGGCGTAGCCACTATCCCCCTCTTTGGGGTAGACGTCCCATCGTCTAGTGAGAGCGTCAGGCTTGGCACCGAGTTTTCTGGGACGGAAGCGAATGACAAGATTAAATTGAGATAGGAATTCAGACCACTGGGCTTGCCAGCGGGAAAGTACTTTTGAGGTGGAGAAGTACTCGAGGTTTTTGTGGTCCATGACGACGTCTATAGGGGAGGCGGAGCCTTCGAGGTAATGGCGCCAGTTCTGGAAAGCTTCGAAGATAGCAAGTAGTTCCTTATCGTGGGTGTCGTAGTTTAACTCTGGAGCAGTCAAAGTCCGGGAGTAGTATGCGACCGGACGGATCTCTCCATCTGCGCAGGTAATAGACAGGATGCCAGTGACGGTGTAGTCAGAGGCATCCGTTTCCACAATGATAGGGGTGTCCAGAATGAAGTGGGTAAGGATGGGCACAGTGGTGAAGGTGTGTTTGAGAGTGTTGAAGGAACGTCGACAGTCCTCGGAGAAGTTCCAAGGAGCGTCTTTCCGGGTGAGCCGGGTAAGAGGGACCATGATGTCCGAGTAGTTGAATATAAACCGGCAGTAGAAGTTGGCGAAGCCTAGGAAGGACTGGATGTCCTTTACCTTTCAAGGTTCAGGCCAGTCGGAGATGGTTTGGATCTTGTCCGGGGACATAGTCAAACCTTCCGGAGATAGGCAGTAGCCAAGATACTCTACCGAGTCCGAGTGGAACTTGCATTTCTCCGGTTTGGCGAAGAGGCCATGTAACCGGAGACGGTGGAGCACTTCCCAGACGTGCTGCTGGTGGGACTCCATATCCTCGGAGTAGATAAGGATGTCGTCGAGGTACACGACGACGCAGACATCCAGCATGTCAGCAAAGATAGTGTTGACAAACCGCTGGAATGCTGCAGGGGCGTTAGTGAGGCCAAAGGGCATTACTAACCACTCGTAGGACCCATAGCGCGTACGGAAGGCAGTTTTCCACTCATCACCCGGAGCAATCCGGACGAGGTGGTAGGCATGCCGGAGGTTGATCTTGGAGTAGATCTTGGCACGGCTGGGAGAGTCCAAAAGGTCGGAGATGAGGGGGAGTGGATAGCGATCCTTTTTGGTGATTTTGTTTAGACCTCGGAAGTCAACACAGAGGCGGAGTGAGCCGTCCTTCTTTCTTACGAAGAGGACCGGAGCAGCGTGGGAGGAAGTGGTAGGACGGATGAACCCTGTATTAAGATTCTCATCGATGAACGTCTGGAGAGTGGAGAGCTCAACCGGAGACAGTGAGTAGAGAGTTCCCAAAGGAGGAGAGGTACCTTCTTCTAGGTCGATCTTCAGATCGTAGTCACGATGCGGGGGCAGTTCAGAGGCTTTCGCCTTGCTGAATACGTCCGCATAATCGTGATACTCCGGAGGGACAATATCCAGGTCCGGCGGAGTAGAGGCAGAGGAAGAGCGAGCCTTCGCTGAGTCAGAGGGACGCAGCTGAAGTTGGTACTTGGTGGATCCCTCTAACTTGCACGCACGCACGAATGCGGCTGCGTTGATTAGAGAGATGTGCGGAGGGGTGCAAACCGGAGTGTCGACAGATGGCACTGGGCCTGGGGTAGACTGGCCGGAGAGGCTGGAGTCAGGGTTACCGGACTGAACTGGTGAGGGAGTCGACGGGGGCGCTAGCAAACTTTGTGCAGGGGTCCGGAAAGTTAAACTGCTCAGTACCCAATCAATCAACGGATTGTAGCGGGTGAGCCAGTTATGTCCAAGGACAATCATGCATTCAGAATCTAACAGAGCAAGGTAAAAAGTCATAGGGGTGACATCACCGGATGCGGGGAACTGCACTGATAAATCGACGGCTTGAGTGATTACAAAATTCGAGGTACCGTCAAAGAGCCGGAGTACAATCGGAGGAACGGAGTAAGTGGAGAGAGAGTGTCCGAGAGCATATTGGGTATCTACAAAACAGTGCGTAGAACCGGAGTCTACAAGCGCACGGAGTTCTGGTAAATCGTAAGACAAGAGGAAAACATGAGGCATAAGGGAATTAGGATCGTAAAGAGCAGACACGTTGAGACGAGCCTCCTTGGGTGCACTTCCGGAGTCAACGCAGCTCGCCGGTTGTGTGGAGGGCCAGGAGCTGCTTACTCTTTTTTTGACTCGGAGTTGGCACCCGAGTTTGAGTCCGTCTTACTGGACTCAGCAGCGATGGCTGCAGCGCGAGCTTTGGCCTTTTTGGTCTTCTTTGGACAGTTGTCCGCGAAATGACCAGTACCTCCGCAGAACATGCAGAGGTTGTTGTCCAGACACCTTTTGCGCTCGTCAGCGGTTAGCTTCCCGTCCTTACCAAGCTTGTTGGTTAGGTCTGGTCTGGAACCGGACGAAGACTGGTTGCTGGTCGCCTTGGATGAGCCAGAGGAGTTGGCGGAGCTGGAGGGGTTTCTGGTCTTGGATTTCTCCTGACCGGAGTTGGATGAGTTGCCTCCGGAGTTGGAGGACTTGGTTGGGGACGAGGTGGACTGGGTCTTCGTTGTACAAGAGATCTCGTCTTTGCGCTCCCAATAGCGCGCGTCGATCTCTTGACAAAGGGCCCTAAGCCCATGTAGAGTCAGGGGTTTCCCAACTCGAGCTATCTCATCTTTTAGGCGGTCCGGGAGACCAGAGTAAAACAGGCGGCGGAGCGCGCCATCCCCGTAGTCCTGGACCTGTGAGGCAAGCTGGTTGAAGTCTACAATATACCGCATAACACGGTGAGCATCCTTCATCCGGAGATGCTCTAATTGATGCTCTGCATCAGCGATAGGGTCGTGAGGTCCAAAGGTACTCTGGAACTCAGCGACAAAATGGACCCAGCTGTCCATCCAGCGTGGACAGTCAGCCGGATCACCGGAGTTGAGGAGGTCCGGTTCGAACCACTCTAGTGTCATTCCTTTTAGGTATGACTGAGCGAAAGTTACCTTTGCTCTGTCAAGGTGGAATGCCTTGGCTCGATCCTGGAAGCATAACTCACACTGGACCAAGAAGGTCCGGAGTTTTTTGGGGTCCGTGCCATCGAAGGTGTCCAGTTCGCGGACCTTGGCACGGGAGGAAGAGGAGTCGTTGGTACGACGAGAGGAGTGGGAGAGGCGGTTAACGGCGATGGCGAGATTGTGGAAGACAGCCAGACTAGGGTCTAGCTCTTCCGTGGCGTCGAGAAATTCGTCGTCGTCATCATCGTTGTTGTCATCTCTGGGGTCGTCCGGATCATCTCCGGGACCTTCCTCAGGGCCGAACCATTGGAAACGACCGGGTTCGCGACATTCCGGAGTGGGGTCGCGATGGTAGGGAAACCGATCACCAGAGACAGATTCATGGTGACCTAAGTCTGAAGAACCACGAAGGCTCTGAGACGCAGCATCTCGATGCGGAGTCACAGACGCTGTGGGGTTTTGAGCTGTGAAGCTCCGGAATTGGCTAACGGAAGCCGGAGGTTGCCTGCGGTTAGACAGGGCTTGCTAGGCAGCAGAAAGATGGAGGTTGTCTACTGCACCTGCTTCCTCAGCAAGTGCTGCAGCAGTACGAGCGCGAGAGCGCGTAGTCATGGTCATAAGAGATAGAAACTAGTTTGTGTACGAGGTTTGGGATAGTGAACCCACACAAGTGTGAGTCTGAAATACTGTCAAGTCCGGGTCTACTCCAGTAGGGGGTCCGGTCAAGTCCGGACGAAAGCGGACGAAGGACAAGGGCAGGGGGCTGGACAAGGAGTTAGTCCGGCCGGAGTTGGTGACCGCTTGGATTCAACGACTAAGGACAACGAGCATTGATCCCTTGCGTAGGTTCCGGTCAAGAGGCTAGAGACGGAAACGGAGACGGGGACGGAGACAGACAGAAACTGGAGTAGTGACTATGGTTGATTTCAGACTGAAGAATACAGGATAATCTACAGAGTACTTATACTAAGTAAGAGCTAGGGACGAGTACTTATGGTGACAAGTAAACAGCCTAAAAAGCGGACAAGGGATAACCAGAGAAAGTACTAAGTCAGGTCCGGGTAAAATAAAGTCAGGTCCGAGTAAAATAAACCAGGTCCGGTGAAAATGATACAAGGTGGTGGATATAACAGGTACATGGAGAACTCACGTCAAGGCAGGGTAGACGGTGAGGTGTAGTAAGGACTGAGTAGGGACTAGACCAAGGGTCGTACTTAACGGAGGTATATCTGCGCGACCGTGACCGGAGTAAGTGATGCGCGACCGGAGTTGAGCTGTAGAGCTGCGATGCGACCAGAGTAACCAGATAAGGCCCGGAGTTGGACATGGTCGTAACAAGATCAACATATGCAAGTGAGCAATTGGTAGTTTCTTTGAGTGGGACAAGTTGGACCAAGCTGTCAGTGGAGCCCAGAAGGTGCTAGGTAGTTCTTCAACTTCCTTCGAAAGATGTGTTTTGATTTAAGACAGGAACGAAGCTCCATCAACAAACACGAAAGGCCATTGCCAAACGGCAACCTGCCCTCATGAGTGCCATCCGCAAGTTCAATGCTTACTGTGAACAACTGGAAGCTCTGCATGACCCAGCGTGGTCATACCTCTCCCTACGCTGTAGGGGGTAAGTCCCTTGAAGGTGCAAAATATGGTGTTCGCCCGAGGAGACTTGGTCTGGCTGGACTAGGGGAGCTAAGAGGTCTGGAGTGCAGGAGCACGCTTGAGGGGTCTAGGAGTCGAGAGAGCAGAGAGGGGGTGAGAAGTGCAGCCAAATGCACAGGGAATGCACAACTAGAGAGCCTGGGGGTTGCCTAGAACATGTAGACACGTGCAAGGAAAAGTGGAAGTAGCGGGAACTGTGGGATATCACCGGAGCACAAGGGAAGGGGTCGTCAGAAGTCGTCAGGACACAAGAAAAGAGCAACAGGACACAGGAGAAACCTTGGGACACAGGAAACATGGCAGGACACACACTAAGACTCAGATGGGGGCAGAAAAAGCTTGTTATTTTTGTGTGGACAAGGCCTATATAGTGAATCGAGTGTAGGTACGTGATGGGAAGGCTAAATAAGGGAAAGCATGCAAGAAGCGCACAGAAGCGATGATCCTAGCTAAATGGGGAGTGGTAGTGTGGACCCTGGCACTTCTAGAACGTAAAGCAAGAAAGAGAGATGCAGAAACAAATAGGGAGCGAACAACGGACCGATAGTGATGGCATCCTTCCAAATAAGGAAAAGCGCGCATGCCCTGAGGCACAAGGAACAGGAGCAAGCCCAGGAAAGGTGACACACAGGAGAGGGAAGGAGCAGGACAGAGACACAGAGCAGAACACACCAAATACTGTCCCTGATGACGTCGGACAAGTCTGGGGAACCCCTGGGGAGAGCAGGACCCTGACATGCAGCACTGTGGGTTGAAGAGCATGCTAACAGATGTGGGAGTGCGCATGGAGTGCACATGTGGCTGTGCTGAGAAGTGTGAGCAAGCAGAGACAACCCAATGTTGTTCCAAGTGACTGAAGCACACGCAGGGAGAGATATGGAGAGTGCACTGATGTGGGACCTTCACAGGGTGCTACAGAGCGCATATGGCTGCGTGTTGGAGAGCTAGTGTGCGCGAGAAGTGCGGGTGGCTGTGCTGAGTAGCACAGATGAAGGCTGGGTGAATACTGAGTGTGCTGACACTGCTGCAGGTGACTGAAGGAGCTCGAGACATGGATGGAAGGCTGCAGCTCTGTGGGACTGATGTATGTGCACCTAACAGGGAGTCCTGCATGCGCTAGAGTGCCTCCAGTGCGCATGGGTACCTGCACTCCATAGCTCCTGGCCAAACAAGCTCTAATGTGCAGATACGCACCTAGAGACACATGCATCTCTACAACACCTCTCCCTACCAAACTCAATGACCTTCGAAATCATCAATTACTGATGGAAGATATTTGGATCTCGCCAGCCATCAGAAAAATACCACGTTGGGTAGAAGATCGAGATGTTCGAGATGGCATCTGTGCCATGCTCAAACAAGATTGGTGCTTAGAAGAACAGTGGCGATTGGGCATTGAGGCAGACAACCTTTGCTGGTGGTACGGCAATGAACTTGCAGCAGTGGAACTTGCGCTCCACACTCCTGAAAATGAGTGCCGCCCATTTCTGTGTATCATATTCAATTGATAACTTGCCAGATGAAATCTTCTATTTCACCCTCTCTGAGCGTCGCCATGATATACTGGCCTTGTGCTCGCACTGGTCGAATCCACTTGCCACAACTTCCCGATTCAACTGCCAAATCAGGGAAGCTTCTGCGCTGGCTGAAAGTTTATTGGGAGGTCACCCTCGTGTCTCACTTTTCTGGCTTAATCCTACAGCTGTCAAAGCTCCCGAAGAAGAAAATGTGAATCTGAACATGAACATTGGCTCGCAGGAAGCACCATGTGAACTGGAGCATGCAATCTTTGCCGATTTCCTTGCCAATGATTCTGGATGCCATGAGGAGGATGCTGGTGATGACCAGCTGACAATAGCCACCAACATCATTTGGGAGATTCCAGAGGTGTGTTTTATCTTACCTTATCTTCGAAACTAATAAGATTCCAGAACTTGTCGCTGGACATGACTTGCCCACTGCTGCCAAGCCAACATGAGCTCGTGCCCAGCAAGGAGGCCCTAGGGCGATGATGTGAGATGGATGGGTTTCATCGTCTTTCATTCGAACCAGAAGATGTCGTAATATTAGCAAATCCCACTGGCTGCCTCAACGACATGTGCATAAATGGATGTGTCCTGCTTCTATTTTCTTCGATCAAGCCACCCGATGCCCAGCGCTTTGCAGTATTCTCGACATATGACCTTCCCCGCATTCGTTACGACGTATCTGATGATTCCCTGTGGAAAGGGACATGGCACACCATATTCTGGACTAAAGACATATGGATTATCCCTATTCATAGGCCATCCCTGGTCGGCCATTGGGTCCTCTGTACCGCCCTTCTTTCCCATTGCGAACTCTGCCTCTTTGATAGCATGGCCGAGGAGAAACCATGGCGAGCTGATGTACAGGTGTGTAGACTTGGTTGTACATGCAACAATGCTAACTATGTAAGTGATAGAGTATTATGAAGCTAATCACACAACTTCTGAACATCGCCAGCAAGAGATATCCAGGAGTTCAGGTACATAATTGTCCATGGGTTGCCTGCCCATCAACAATAAGTCTGATTGTTATCACATGTGGCGTAATATACACTTATTCTTACAGATTGAACGTCTGCAGACAAATGATTACGACTGTGGACTTTGGGTATTAGCTAGTGTTGCAGCCATACTTCAAGGGCACAATGCAACAGGATTGACAGAGAGTGAGATGCTAGCATTTCAATGCTACCTATGATCTTGTGTACTCTTGATCCCAGTGGCCTAGTATGGATTTTCTCCTCGCTCTAACGCGCCTACTTCCTGATAGTATGAGTACACGATCCGAGCATGCCATTGTAATTATTTGCCATCTCTCTGTGCCTCCTTGCTGTGCACTCTGCCACGCAGTTGTTGACTCACACCCACTCTCTAAATGCCCGAGCGGCAGCAGTCTGGAGCTCCGTTATGACTTTCTCTCCGTCCCCAGCTGCATATCTCCACTTCCGATGAGCCTTTGCCTGATTTTCAAGGCGCGATTTCTGACCAAAAAAAACATGTGTGAGGTTAGTTGTGAACTGCAACTCTTGCGTGGTGTCTGCAGGCTTGGGTTGCGAGAAGGGTGGACCTGACTCCCAGTATTGCAATTCTGACTCATCTAGTGCATCTTCACTCGATAATGCTTCATGGAAGAGATGTGAAGCGGGTAGCAGGACAGTAGCAAGTGTAATTAGTTCAGGGGGGAGGCGACAGCATGTATCCGGTGTAGTTTGAGTACAGCGCTTCATACATGCAGCTCGGTTATGAATGCTGTGTTGTTCCCATCCTCTGGAACAATTCAAATAAAGCAGTTGAAATAAAATCATCATAGGCTTCACTTACTGAGGTGTCTGGATGTAGTTTTTGTGTTGAGCTCGGTGAGCACTTTGTTTCTCTGCAAGACTAAGATATTTTGCTTGGTGACCCATCAAGACTTGAGGGTAGATAAGAGTTGTGAACCACTCTCAGTGCTAACTCGCATCAAATACTAGCTATGTGATTTATCACAAATTGATGTTATTAGAGTATCCAGGTACTAACTACAGTATTTTTTCTGTCTGAAACACTTCAAGGCCTGCAGTTCCAGCCCAAATGAAATCTACTAAGCCAGTGCCCCTCACATATTCACACAAAACACATGTTTTGTGATATTCAGTACCACCGTTATTCGTGATATGATTGGCTACCAGCACCTACATCCAGATCTCTCAGGGACCTTGGGCTCAGTCACTCTGAAAGTCTAATTATAATTGCCACGGATCCTAGTAAACATGGTTCAACAAACCCCAGCATATATCAAGGACACCTGTCATCTTATTCCTCCGGCTCACCTCACTATGCTGCCCTTCTAACACCATCTCCTGCACCACTACCACCCTCTTCAGTGTCGACGACTTTCCTCATTGACCAAAGGAGACAATTAGGTGTGTACCTTTTTTGTGTGTGGTTTTGACGTGATGTTAATATTTCTCTGAGTAGACGTTGTCAATCAGCTACTGAGGGAGTTGGGTGAATGCACCCAAACAGCTTCCCAACTCCTCGACCTCATGTGCTACACTCCTTCGACCAATCCCTTCCCTTCCTCCCCAATTTCTTCGGTCTCATCTTTCTCTAAATGGACCACTGCACCCAAGGCTCCTCTGTCTCCAGTCTTCCAAAGGCTGGATTTATCCATGTACACTTCCTCGCCTGCGCAGGCTCAACATTTTGCTTCTCATCAGCCCACCCCTAGCTTGGCATCTAGCCCCATCGACCCAATCAACCCTAATGGCCCGATTGGCTCTTTTTCTCCAGGCAAGTTAAGCCTTGACGGCCACGCTCAGCATGTATATAATGGGTTTATATATGACATTCCTCTTCCTGGCGAAACAGGCCAGCTGTATTTGGTTACCATTGGCCATCGAGTCGGCATCATCGCTGGATGGTCAACCTGGTCCACTTTTACCTCATGCATTTCTGCTCACCATAACATTAGGTCAGCCACTTCACCATATGTCGTCGGCATCAGTCATGCTACATTTTGCAAGGTGGACTCTTTCGGTGCAGGGTTGATGGCAATGTTATGTGCGATTGACAAAAAGGTGGCACGCTGGGTACCATAAACTACGATTTTTGTCCATTTACAATGTAAATTCACATGCTGGTTTTGGTGCTATATGATCTACTTCTGTCACACATTGTCCAATCTTAGAACACTGTAGAAAACTTGAGAGAAGTTGAGTGACTAAACCTTGTCCCTTCGATGCTAATTAACTCCACACACCTCATTCACATGTCAGCACAGACTTCTCCCCCTGATCTAACCTTGTAGACGCTTATCTCCTTAGAACCACACATTTCCTAACTTGTTGACTGGCAATGCAATCATTGCGCATAAAAGATTGGGTGAGGTGAGAATCAGACCACATATACTGTGCAGCATGTCTAACACAGAGGTTTATTGGGCTATCATCGGAGGTGACAGTCCTGGCATATATCAAGATTGGTACGTTTGGTTTGCTTAAGACTGTGGCAACTTATCACATACTATAGTATGCTAGTCCACATATCAAATGCGGTCGTTCGACCCCGCCTCTTCCGTTTGCAATCCAATGCATATCCTTAAATGAGGCTAGATGTGTCACGCAAACACTTCAGAGAACTGTTGCTACGTTGCCGCCCAGACCCGACCATGAGCAACTCCTCGCTGCTTTGAATGACTCCCGTGTACACACACTGCTCGACAATAAGGGCAGTTTTCACGCTGTTGTCATTGGAGAACCCCCCGGAGTTCACTGCTCAGCATGTGTATGCAATTTCTCGGAATTTGATCTGTCCATGTTGACATTTGTCCAGCGAGAGCGCAAGGACTGCCAAAGGGTCATTCCGATGGCTCAACACCAGGCACACAGAATTATTTTGGGAGGTGCTCGCCTTTATCATCGTCAATGGTACCGCTGACCATATGCCACCTTTACTTGATGTGGGAAATATCGACCCCAATCCCCTGCCATTGCCTTCATGTACCATAACTTCAACAGATGTACTTGAGGACATGTTGCATGGACTCAGTATTGGATCCCGCTCTTCTTCCCCTTATAAGTCTATAGGTCACTCAGTGATCACAGTAAGTCACTATATTAGGTACCTATAAGTCTATAGGTCACTATAGTACATCAGCAAGAGAATGAGAAACGTCTACAGTAGCATATACTCACCTCAGTGATCACAGTAAGTCACTGAGGTGGACAGGAAACGACGTGAAAGTTCTAGCATGTGATTACATAACATACCACATTTGTACAGTCCAACACCCCTTCCCTGGCACCTTCTAGTCTCCCTGCTTCTTCTCCCCCTCCGTCTACCAGTCGAGCGGACGTTTCTCCTCTTGTCTACAGCCACGTCCGCAACCTATGTGGTATCCTTTCCACCGGATGTCAACCTCGTGGGTGGAAGGTCTAGCGCAACCCCTGAGCCCATGCACCTGTGTAGGCCGTGTTATATGGTCAGCGGACAATGACAATTGGCCGTGCTACATGGGCTAGCAGAAGTGAGGCTTATGACTGGGGCTTTCCTGTATAACATGGGTCAGCCACCGAAAGCATTGTCACCAAGTGACAATGGTGGGCCCATGGCTCTGTTGTCACCATGGGGTAGGGTGAAAGTCTTAAGCCAGACAAATGGGGGTCTTCATGAAAATACTCGGGCTGAGAGGAGTAGCATACCAATACAATAAGTGAGCCAGTACTGCATTGTGGCGGAAATCTGATGGCAGCAATTACACCATAGCGAGCCAATCAATCAGCATTGCAGCATGGTCAACATGCCGGAAAACTTGACTGTGGCCATGGCAAGACTGTGGCCATGGCACTACTACTGCAGCCATGGCACTACTACTGCGGCCATGGCACTACTGCGGCCATGGCACTACTGC
>Ga0307518_10002193_pt1 | contig 14294 bp, 20 predicted proteins | sample 25_EM_MG_FD_203889 | JGI IMG/M metagenome (GOLD analysis project Ga0307518, IMG submission 203889) | Populus trichocarpa ectomycorrhiza microbial communities from riparian zone in the Pacific Northwest, United States - 25_EM | ecosystem: Host-associated > Plants > Roots > Unclassified | place...
AGGCTTGCAGCACATCCCCCTGTGGAGATCATATACCAGAATCGCAGAGGAAGACCACCACTCACTTTTGTTGTCATTGGGTGTTGGTTGTTGGTTGTTCTGACCTCTTCCCTCACTTAGACACACACCGATGAGGTGCGTCCTCATACACATGCCAGCATGCATGCCTCTGGTGTGTCGACGATGTATGAAACCAATGGAGTGAAACAATACCATAGATTTCCTACGGGGTCCGACATCATCTTGCCAAGGCGTGCAGCTTATTTCAGGGGCTTGAGAATGATATCAAGGCACTGGTGAAAGAGACACGCTTCGAGAACAGAGCAGATTCAGGTGACGGGATGCATGAATGCAGGAATTGGCATTAGTGCTAGGAATAGGAATGCATGTGATGACCCCTTGTTCCTAATGTCCATATGGATGTTCACGAGGCTGATCAGGAGGGGATGGGCGACTTTCCCACCGCACATATTTGTGATGTGTGTCTTGTCCAACGACAGAATGACCTCACATAGCGTGCCACCTTCAGGAATTTTTGACTAAAAGCAAAGTGTGTTAGGCCTCCACATTTGAGTGAGGCGTTTTGCAGTAGGGAATTCCCTGAGACATTTTGGACACTCAAACATTGCTGAGAATCTTGACCATCCTGTCCGCCCTGTCCAAGCAGTTCAACCACTTCAACCTGTTCATCCTGTTCATCCTGTCCGTCCCACTTGCACTTGTAAGTGATTTTGAAGTTTTCCCACTTGACTGCACCAACTGACATGCTGTCAATCACACAATAAAGATCTGTGTGGTTGGTAAATAGTGGATCACCACCTAACCCGAGCAATGATGTGGCCTAGATTTCAAGTAACGTGTCGATTTGCTTGGCTGGCATTTCTGCACATTTAAAAAGAAACTTGGCAAGTTCAAATTCTAACCGGTTGCAGTATGGGGCCCAATCATCTGGTGATCCATGTACAAGGGGTGGGGGCAGAGCATCATCTGGTAGAAAATGGCCCTGGGAGTCACATCTTTGTGCTGTAATAAAATGTATGAGTAAAGGTAGAATAATGTATGCGTAGGCTTACCGTTAAGACCTGCATGATAATTGCGATAAACCTTGTTGCCAGGACCAACAAACTCTGTGATCATTCCCGGATCAAATTCCTGGTCTGATGTTGTGCCGTGGTTGAAGTCATGTGGACTGTCATCTTGAAGGTCATCATTTGCAACATGTTCAGCTACTGGGGGCATGGCGTTTGAACCGTGGTCCTGTTCAGAATAACCAGGAGACCCTCGGGAGTGGTTGAGGCGGCGCAGATGGCTGCGCTTGTGCTGAGTGAGCCCCGACTGGTTTTTGAACCAACAATTGTAGCCTGGTACATCGCAAGGGAGGCGGAGAGCATTGAATTCTGTCTGTTGAGAGTTTTGAGCGCTGCCTCTGCATGGCAGCATTCCGATGTAAACGAACATGTTTGGGGACCCTTGTGTGATTGGTAAATGGTCAAAAACATAAGTTAAGTGGAACTTTGTGCATTTGTTTGTGAAGAACGGGACTTGGTAAGAAATTTTCCTTGCATAAAAACGAAACTCACGCTGTGCTGTCTTCGTCTCCCCCCCACGCACGACAAGTATCATGTCAACTTCTTCTAATACTCATCGTCCACGACGAGAGAAGGCCAACCTGCATCCAGGGAGGATCATTCTCGAAACGCAGACCAAACAGCGTACCCCAGCCCAGAAGAAGGCCGATGACTTGTGTGCACAGGAAGCCATTGATGCTCAGGCAGCTGCTATCCAGCAGGCTCACGCCTGAGTCAGCGAGATGGAGACCACCATGGAGGTCAGGCAGGTTACCCAAGAGGCTGCTAAAGCGAAGCCAGTCAGACCAAGACAGGCGCCTGCCAGTAGAGGAAGACCTACAAATATACCCACCCAACCTCATGTTGAAGGTGAGAACAGTTGAACAATTTGTTGTTTGACTGCAGACACTGATAATATGACAGTAGATGGAACCGGTCCTCCTGTTGCGATGGAGGCCAGACAGGCAATCCAGGACACTGCTAAAGCGAAGTCAGTCAGACCAAGACAGGTCCCCATCAGTAGAGGAAGACCTACAAATATACCCATCCAACCTCGTGTTGAAGGTGAGGACAGTTCAATTATGTCGTTTGATAGACACTGATAATATATCAGAAGTCACTGATATGGAAGTCGATGCTCACCAAGTAACTGGTCCTGCTGTTGTGGACTATACAATCAACAAGCCACAGAGTGGGAGAGCAGCTAGCCGCAAGTTGCAAAGGCAAGGTGCAGTCATCAACCTTAATCTGTTGGCAAGTGTGGCGTCGACACATGCGCATGCACCCAATGAAGTGATCTCTCAGCAAATGTACATTCTTATTTTCAACTGTTTGATATCAGATACTGCTACTAACTGAGTCAACTTTGTTTTGGCTGAACCTCACCTGGAATGCTCTCAGTACCCCAGTGGATGATCCCTTGGGCCATGTCCATCGTTGGGCCAATGCCACGATCCAACAGAATACGTGTTGCCCCAACTTCCATCCCTTCCTTGACAAGCGGAGCTACTACCGCTGTCAACTCCAATACAAGCCTAGCATACCAGGTACGTTGCTACATTATCAAGTAGGATCGGTTATCTTCAACATCTTCAATCAGGGAAAGACGCATGCACTAACCCACTATGTGGATGGAGAGGAATTAGAGGACCAACCAGCTTTCCCTGTCAAGGTTGTAGGTCACGACAATCTCAAGGTATGTCTCTTGATGCAAATTGACTGTTACATTCTGTATCGCTTCTAGGTGGTCGCAAGCACGGCTAACAATGTAGAGAGCGATGATGAATTCAATCAACCTATCTATGAGGAGGTGCAGGCCAGCTCGAAGCGCAAGCATTCGGATCATGATGATGCTGGGTATGTTACCTTGTCCGAGGTTGAGGACTTCGATGATGAATACTTCGACGATGAGGATCACAATTTGCACTTTCGTAGGTGGCCTGCTAAGGAATTGTGTGTCATGATGGTACTTTTTTAAAATATCTATTTGAACTATGCATTGATCCCTTTGGAATCACAGACCAATAATGCAGTAGACAAACCAAATGAAGCAAAGGTCGACAGGAATGCGGACCAAGAATTGGGACAGAGGAGCACCACAGCGGATCAAGTGCCTTTGACGAGGGCCAAGGCCAAGGCCAGCAAGTGTCCTCGTTACCGAAACCAATGCCCTCTGCGCTCACAGTGGGCAAGACGTGGACAAGAGATATTATGCCTGCTCTCCTTGTGTGGGCTGGAAGCTTAGCTGACCCTTGGACAATCTCAGATGATGAACTTATGCAGTCACTCCGAATCATTATCCTGACTATTGCCCCGGATTTTGGGGACCTGAATGATATTCATCCTGGGACGGCAAGCTTTAATATTGTATTGTTCACATTATTTACCTTGCTGCTTGACTCACTCTTTCTTGGACAGGCTTGTCAATGACTCTGCCAGTGGTGCAGCAACTTCGGATCTACTGCAATTGCTCTCATTGCTCACTTCCTTGTCTTGAATCCAGAAATCGGTGTGCCGTCTCTTGCCCAGGTTCAGGAGCTCTGTTCCAAGCTGTTGGAAGACTTCACATTTTTATATTCAGATCAAAATCCTCACAAACTGGAGAACATTTTTTGGTCATATTTCATATTATACCATCTTGGCCATGCACATCTGCACCCCTGTGCTGACTCACCTGATGTCCCAGGACTGAAGATCAGAAATCTGAAAAAATTTGGTGTCAAAGGTGCGCTAGCCCTTACCTGTGCAGCAGTATGTATTACATTTTAGCCCAGGATGGTCAGCTAACTTATTTTCTTTAGCTGCACTGTACTCTTTCCCTATTCAAATCTGGCGAACTGCAAATTGATGTTAAGCACACATCCTTCGGAAAGGCGGCTGTCAAGATCCCGCTCAAAGTGAACAAGGTGACTGGGAAGGAATTGGGAGCTGTTTCAATGTTTTCTGAGCAAAATTGTGGCCCTCGCACCAGGTTATATGTTATAGCAATCAATAAACGTGATAATGCCGCACTCTGTGACATCATTGCAGGAGCAACTGCCCTCATTCCGTACAGTATGGACGCTGTGTCGGAGGAAGGGAGCTTTCAATATGAGAAGGACAATGTTGATGATCTAATTGCCGCTCTCTGTAAGTTATATTGTCGTTTATGCACACTGCTGACAGGTAGTTAATAGGATCCCACCATTTGGATGTGCTCTGATCATGATTAACTGCCTGCACTCAACATCATCGTGTCTCTGGTATATTTGCATACATTCTTCTTCCCCCCCCTTTTTTTTTTGAGTTGCTCATTCGCAAATACAATCCTTCAACTAATTGTGTCCTCTTTTGTGCTATCCTACTAATTGAGTCACCTTCATTTTGGGTCATTGTAGGGTTACAATTGTTTAATTGTTTTGTGCTGGACTTTATCCCAAATGCATTGAATTTTATTCCCTATCTGTGAGCTGAACAAAAGGTTCCAAATAGTGAAAATAAGTGCGAAGAAAATTGTGGATAACAACAAGTCAGATAGTGGAAAAAGTCAGAAAAAGTCAGAAAAATAGTACAAATAGTCAAGAAATAGTACAAAGAATAGTACAGATAGTAGACGAACCTACTAAAATCATTATTCTGGCTTTTTTTGACTATTAGTACAAATAGTACACAAATAGTATGAAAATAGTAATGTGTGGATTTCCTGATGTACTCTTATTATATTATCCGAATCGTGCTGACTCAAGTGTTTAGACCACTGTCACTGCAATCAATATTGATGAGGACCCCATTCCAATGAAGAAAGTGAAACCTGAAAAAGTGGTACACCGTCGGGGTCAGACATCGATATCTTCTGTCGCACCATCAGTTGCATCTGAGGCCGTGCCCACTGGTAATAATCTGGAGCTGAAGACATCCCGTGGTAGCTCTCACTTTACTAACAATGATCTTCCTTCGATGTTCTTGAAAGACAGAAAATGGTCCAAGAATGTGCTCCCAACTCTCCTCCTTTGGCTTGGAGACCAGCCTAACATTTGGTCTGTTCCTGAGGGGGGTCTTATCCATGCATTACGAGAAATCATCAAGGTTATCTTCCCAAAATTCACTGGCCTGCAGGACGTCTGCCCAAACATGCCAATTTTTAGTTTGGTAAGCCATGTTGCTCTCGCTGTTGACATCACCATTCTCACAACAGTATAGGCTAATAACTGTCTCTCTACATGGCGTCATTCTGTGGGCTCAACTGCAATTGCAATGTTGGACTGTTTCTTTGCTGATGAACTGTCTGCAATCGTGAAAGAGACCTGCAATGTCCTCCTCAAGAATTGTGCTTTCGCATATGATAAAATGAAGAGCGAAGAGCGAGAGAAAGCCTTTTGATCAACTTTTGTTCTTCAGTTGCTCACCAATGCCCACCTTCGTGTATGTTTTGGAAGTGTTGAAGTTCCAGCACTTCAACTTTCAGCGGAGACTAACAGGGCGAGGGGTGCGATTGCATTATGTGTCGCTGCAGTAATATGCTTTGACTACATTGATCTCGGACACTGACTTACGGCCCACCAGTTGGAGTGTGCTTTCAAGTTTGTCAAAGCAAATGTTGGAACTGACAAAGGCAAAGGGTCTTCCAGCCAAAAATCGAGCAGCAAGCCCAGTGGCACTGACAATACGTTCTCCGAACAACACTGGGGTGGCACAACTTCTAGTTATTTTGAGGCGGTTGCAAATCATGACGATCCCACCCTTCTGGACATTGTCAAGTCAGCAGATGCTTTACTTGAAGATAAAGATGATTCCAGCTTGGATGACACAACGGAACTTCAAGAGAGCGCCACAGATGAGATTGATACACACAAATTGATGTGTAAGCCAATGACAGCAGTCATTTTTCTATACTGATATATCTGCAGAGGACAAGTCTAGTGTTACCAGCTGGTAGCTGTCTGCATCAAGTAAGAAAAGCATTAGATCGTGCTTTCCAAAGTAATGGGATCTACTTTATAAAGTCCTGACATGACTTCTGAAAGTGACTACATAAAAGTGAAAAAAGTGCCAAAAGCAGTAAAAAAGTAATGTGTGAATTTGCTGATGCATAACACCCACTGCAAGCATTTCTCAATGTTTCATGACAAAACATTGTAAAAAAATAGAAGAAAGAGATACACTTTTATTTACAATTTTGTTTAACAAAAAAGACAAATATTATACAGCATCATTTTCATCATTTTTTGTGTCAAAACATGATTTGAGATCATTTATTATATTAGGACTATAAAATTTTTAACCTTTTTCTTCTGCCTGTTCCTTGCAAAACAAATAAAGGAAAAACAATGTAACTTTTCTCACAGCAAGCATTTTCAAATTTCTGGAGTGAAAAATTGAATCAAGAGATAATCTATTCTATAAAAATAAATGTTTAGGAAACATGCTATATATTCTTGGTTATAACACTCTAGCCAGCCAATCAGCATCCAGGAACAACCATGTTTCTTGAAGAAAAATTTGTTATTTTCTTTCAACATGTTCTGAAGAATAGTATGGTATTTTATTTCTAATAAAACATGCCAAAATGCTTGCTATGAGAAAAGTTACATTGTCTTTTCTTTATTCATTTTGCAAGGAACAGGCAGAAGAAAAAGGTTAAATTTTTTATAGTCCTAACATAATAAATGATCTCAAATCATGTCTTCACAGAAAAAATGACAAAAGTGATGCTGTATGATATTTGTCTTTTTTGTTAAGCAAAATTGTAAATAAAAGAGTATCTCTTTCCTTTATTTTTTTACAATGTTTTGTCATGAAACATTAAGAAATGCTTGCAGTGACCCCTCTTGTCACTCCCCCCGTTCTGTACATGTAGCACAGGTTCTATAGCCCTCATATTTGCTCCATGATTTTAGGTACTTTCCGAGTCAATAATGCTGTAACATCCATTGTAAATGAACAATAGTAATGTATTGATTATAAAGATCCTACCGGAATACCGATTGCATGAAAACTTCCTGCGAACTGGACCAACAGCAGCATTAGCAGTGATGAGGCAGTGAGAAGGAGTAGTATTAAGTCGTGGTTTTGGATGGCCGAGGTACCCCTCAAAGTATGGGGTTACCTCTGCATGACCTCCATCTGCTACAAGCCTGCTGTTCGTAAACACAGCAAGCAACAATGCCATGTTAATGGGCCAGTCATGGAGCGATCCTGAATGAGGCATAATTAGACAATCATTAGATGATGTCAACAAGTCACACGCTTACCAGAAGTGTGTATGTGTTCGTAAGTTGACTCCTCCACTGCAGTGTGGCAGCATTCCTCTAAATCCACTGTGTGCCATGAGTAGAATCGGAGTAGTGCAGCTGCAATTACTTACAAGAAAAGCCCATTTGCTAATGCAATGACGACAAATGGCCATAAAATGGCCAGTATCGATGTCGTGGACAAAACGAACAGGCATGGAGGTGCTGGTGAGGAGCAAACAAAAACATTCCCAATATATGTTGCAATGGCGCAAGAAGCCAGGAATGCTTCCAGGAAGGATGCACTGATGCAAGTCCTTCAATAATGGACTTGATAAGTATAGTTAGTTGACAACCATAATGTAAATACAAAAGCGACTTACTATGCAATCACAATGGGTTGCCCAACTTCACGGGAAAAGATAACTAGTTCCATGCTGGCATTCTGGCCATGAATACAAGGCTCAAAGACCGTATCAATGGGCATGGTGACTAGACATGTTTTTGTTGAAAGGGGGTGAATACAAGTAAAATGTGCTGAAAGATTTCAACAATGAGCTCCTCAATGAGATCAGGGTTTTTATATGCTTACCACGATCAATCTTGAAAAATAAAAAAATCCATTGATTGGCTGCACCATTTCTGATGCCATTTTCACTGTTGTAAGAACAGTGGTGTTTTGATTCAACAAAGTGAGATTTCCATGGGGTTGTGCCCTGCCTTAGGTGACGATTGAAAGTAATCGATGACATCTGATTGGTGGACAGGGTCAACAGATAACAGGCAGGTAACGGAACTGAATTGCGAGGAATCAAGTGACAGGGTCTGTGCAAGGGTTGTGCACCAATCGGATGCTCAAGAACAATGGAAGTCAGTCTTATTGGCCAAAAACATTGGGGGACAAGCATACCACACCAAGAGATGTCAGAACAACTGTATGACAGTGGTCCCCAACACAAAAATGTGTCATACAATTCACCAGCCCAATATTCTAGAACAACAAGTGTCAGCCTTACAATGAGAAATCATTGGTCAATTGACAAACCATGCTGAAAAATGTCATCGTCCCCAAAGCAAAACAAAAGGTGGTACAATGTGCAGCTTAAATATGATTGGCCTGAAATTGCCCGATGAGATGTATTGCAAACGATGAATTGAAACTCGACACTGTCAAGGAGTATGTCACAAGTGGGAGAACCAAGTTGGTGGTGTAAAGGCAATGCTAATGAGCTTACTAATAAACAAGTACTAAATTAGGGGCCACAGTCACAACCAAGAACTGTCTCCAACAAATACTTAAATGCACTGATGATCATGGCCAGTCCCTCCATACCACCTTATATCTCACCAGTCTATGTCTCTGTCACCTCAGGACTTTCACTGCTTTCTTCCCTCAGCTCTGTCTCCTGCTCAATCTGGCTCAGATAGCGGACTCACAGTTTCTCTCTCGTCCAAGTCCCAATATGCTTCCATCTTCCTTGATTCATGCTACGATCCTCCTCCTGCTGAATATTTTACTCCAGATGAACTTCAGAAGGGCTGCAACCATGTCACTCACAAAACGTCAGCACACAAGATCATCGAACATCCGGTCAATGCTATTGTTGAATACCCTGAAACTGGCGAGAACGATGGTGAATGCATTGCCCATGTCTTCAATGTGGATCCGAACAGCTTCAAATCCACTCATCCTAAGGCCAGTTTTCAATATTCACTTGGTGATGGGCATGGTGGACATGATGGAGTTGAATGTCACATGCTTAGGGACTTACAAGGCTGGCAGTTCTGTGTAAGGTTTTTCAGACCAATTGTAAGTGTTATCTACTACTATATTCTCATTTGTGTTTATGTGATTTTAGGCAAAGGACTCAAACTGTGCGCAGCACAGCTGCATGACGATGTTTCACATCACTTTGTCAGCCATACCATGATCACAGCTATGCATCTCGACTGACCTCTGAGAGCACAGCAGAGAAAGAGGTGTTTTTAAAGACTCTCAGTTTCTTCTGTGCACTCAAGGAGACAGGTTGTCATTTTACATTGGAAGATGCGAATTGTGAGGAGGACAATTATATTGCATCTGATTCAGTTGACGCCGGTCTCACATGTGACCAATATATCGCATCTGATTCAGTCAACACTGGTCTCACATGTGACCAATATATGGACAATATTGATGTTGTCCTCGACGATGGTGCCTTGTGTTCCAGTCGCCATCCACATACAAAGTGTTGTCAAGCCAAACTTCTTATGGAGATTGACAGGTACAATCAACCTTTCATTTGGTGAGCATCCTCGTTATATTTTGTCTTCAATAGCTAATGACTCTGGAAGATGCCAACTCCATTCACCTTCCTGCACTAGGCATTTGAAGTGGGCGGTCTCCAAGAATATGACACACAATATTTGCATGCCCTTTTGGAGGATGACGATGTTATTAATTGTTGTGAAAATACTGCCAAGCTGGCAGGGTATGGTCCCCATTGCCCTTGTGACTATGTTGCCAGCACTTGGACTCAATCGCAACTTTGTGATAAGTATTTTCTGCTTTCACGCTACAGCCATATTCTCACTTGTTTACAGCTCATTGGCATCTGTTACGACCATGTCCAACTCCAGATCTTATCCAGTCACTCCGGTCACATCGCAGTACTCTAGCCCAACTCCGGTCGCTCACATTTACTCCGGTCACGGTCGCTGTCACGCACCAAACGTGTTTGGTACTGTGGACATGGAGAAAGTTAGCTGATGAAACTAATGCGAAGAATGCACCCAAGATCTGTTGAAAGATTGTCCCGACTTGAGGGATACAGACAGCCCTCACTATCCATATCATGCAAAGTCAAGACTATCCTTATGCGAAGAATGAATACAAGCTCATCATAGCTATCTATTGCACAAGAATGACTATCCTGATGCAAGAGATGAATGCCATCACTGACAGTCATCTATCGCACGAGAACCGTCAAGAAGCAGAAAGAATCCAATGAATAATGATCTTTTTGGTATGAGAAAGGAGCACAGCCTTCTGCAGTCCAACTCCCATACCAGAACAACCAAAGAAGCAGAAGAAACAATTGAGAAATGAAGGAGAAAAAGAAGAATCAATTTTAGTGTCCAAATGTCAAATTTAGGCGCCCAGTGCCGGCATTCCGATATTTTGAATAGCTCCATCGTTTTTGAAGCTACCAAGCACGTGACTATACCATCATGGAGCCTAGACTGTGGTCTATCTGTCTGTCAAGTTCCGACGTAAATCTGTTTATTTCCCACAGAGATATTCCACCCGCACTTGATTGATGGCAACTGAGATCGCCCTGAAATCACCCTCAACTATGCCACTCAGGGCTCCATTGGCAACCTCATGTGCAGTACTCCAACCTATTCTGCGAGTGAATGTAGAGAATGAAATGTAGTGATCATGGAACTTACTTGCATTCTTCAAGTTCATCTAAAATTTGAATGTACTGGATCTTGAACTGCTCATCTGGAGAAGGCTGTTTGAGAGAAGTCAAATAATGTTGTTCCTTGGCACATGGGATGCCAATTGAGCTGGCACAGACGATTGTGTGCATGGCCATGGAATGTGCCTATCATGAAACACAGGTTGAGCGCTCCTGCTTTAGTCGCCAAGCTGCTATTATGAACTGTCAACGCAAATGCACAGCCAATATCGTAGGCACAGCCACCATTTGGTCCATAAATATCTAGGAGGCAGTTGACAATTGCTAAAGGATATTTGGCCCTGCATTGGTGTTAGTCAGTGTAAGTCAGAATACGACCTGTAATGATTCACTCACAACTCTCCACTCTTAATCATATTGCAGGCCAAAAGGACAAACTGATGATGACATGTCGCGACAAAAATCCCTGACTCTTTGAAAACAGAAAAGCTTTTCTTTCGAACATCTGACCTTGCATTGTGCCATCAATTGACACAATTGAATGGATTAGAAAGCCCATTGTCATTGTTGGGTTCAGTATCCCAGTCGTCGTCATACACATCGACATTGGCATCAACGTTGCTCACTGTCTGAAGATTGGCTCCACCATAAACCAATGAGAAGGGCACATAAAAAACCAACCTTTCTCGCTTTCACTTCATCCTTGAACTTCTCAACATCCTCCATACTGAGCCAATATGTTGACTGTGGGCCTCGTGAATCTTCCCGTGGCATCGTGCCATACACCATTGTGTCCCATTGCTTGAGACTGTTGTTGCCATCAATGGAAATCAGCCAATCAAGAGTGAGCAGAGGCTCCAAATCCAAGCGATAAAAACATGCAGGACATTCATTTTCAAGTTGCCACTTTTGAGAATCACTTTTCAAAACTGCTCGAATGTGTTGCTCAACACAATGAACAATCTCCAAATAAATATCAAAGGCAATGGAGAATTGCATGCAAAGGTATGGAGAGTATGGCACCTGAGAAGCGTTAAGTGGCAACAGACCAATTACATAAAAATTGGCTTACATGCTGTAGATGACACAATGCTTTGCATTGTGTCTGAATGCTGAAGTGCGGACAGACTTGATGAAATTGGCGGAAGGCATCAAGCGTACTAATTGAGATAGCAAGGGTAGGAAACACCAGTGGGCATCCTATATATCCATGATAAATAAGGTTCTCACTGGGGAAGAGGTGATGTTTGTGAGCAGCCAGCATTGCCTTGCATTGACCTTCACAATGAGGTAGAAGTATTATCATAATTGACACAGACTGTAGTGACTTACAAAAGATGTTAACAAGCTCAATATCTTGGATGGACCCGAGTGGAAGAGTTGTGGCCTGCTCATTACCATCAAGGGTAGGGAAGCCATCAGCTGAATCACGTGAACGGAATTCCAGATAGGCCTCAACTAGCTGTGGCAACTGCACAGACCAGTGGTCTATCCGTAGCTCTATACAATCTCGACAACCTCAATCATCACTTGGACGCCTAGTTTTTCACCTTGAGCAGGAAATGAAATGAAATGAGAGATGGCTTACCACCCATTAAATTCATTAGTGAGTGAGATCAGAGAACTCATCGCCTTCTTCACAGATGCTCTTGTCATCTGTCTCAGCACTGATATGGGGTAGAACAGTATCATCAACAACCATATTGTGATCTTCAAACATCATATCCACAAGGTTTTGATCCTTGAAAGACAATGCTACAGGTGAGGATATGTTAGCTTATGACATAACAGAAAAATAGTGTGTACCCTGAATTTCAGCAGTGCATTGTTCCTTGATAGCCTTAAGGCGTGCTGCTTGATCTGATGCACGGAGCTGCACCATGTGGCAAACACCCCCTCTGAACCAATGATGGGAAATGGACTTTGACAAGCCTTTTATTCTTCTAGAGGTGGAGCGCCACATTTGGAATGAAGCTGGGCGGTCCAAGCAGACATGGTGAGATCAATAAGAACAGAGGTAGATGGCAGTCAGTGTGCAGCCCAAGGCAAGTAGAAGGACTACCTACAATGTTAGATTGACGAAGATGGCAAGGCCTGCCGGGCAGTGCACGGCAGTGAGTGGGTGGCCTTCAGTGAAGGGAAATAATACCTACAGTGTTAAAATAAAATTGACCAGGAAAGCACAGGCTGCTGGGAGCGGGAGATCAATGAGGACAGCACAACCTGCTGAGGGGCACATAATGGTGAGTGTGTGGCCTTCAGCAAAGTGGAACAATACCTACAGTTGTAGAACCGACCAAAATACAGGCCTTCTGGGAGAGGGAGATCAATGAGGACATGACTGGCTGGCAGGAGGCACATGGTGGTGAGTGCATGGGCTTCAGTGAAGGGGAACAATACTTATGGTGTTAAAATCGATGAGGACAGCACATGCCTGCTGGGAACGGGAGAGATCAACAAAGACAGCACTGCCTGCTGGGAGGTGCATGGTGAGTGCATGGCCATCAGTGAAGGGGAACAATACCTACATTGTTACAACAGACGAGGCCAGCTACTGGGAATAAAGGAAATGTTGTGGAGGTGCATTTGGGGGGAGTGGGAACAGCACCAATGGTGCTAGCAATGATGAGGGCAAGGGGAGATGGTGTGGTGAGCTGCCAGGAGAGAATGAGGGTGAGTATAATGGCAAGAAAAAGGCAGCCCAAGGGCCAAAGAAGGGCGCTGGGTAAGAACGTACCCAACAGTGAGTGGGAACAGTGTCAACGATGTCAAAGACAATGAGGGCGATGGAAGGCAGCCTAGTGAGCTGCCGAGAATGAGCGACGGGTAGTTTGACAGCAAGGAAGGCAGTCCTAAGACCACAGAGGTGCACTGGGCTGAGAATGTGCCCAACAGTGGATGAGAACAGTGTCAACAACATTGGGGATGATGAGGGCGAGAGGAGAGAGGCGTGGGAAGCTGATGGACAGGAGCCTGGGGAGATAAGTAGCGCTGCGGCCCACCCGCTGTGAGTCAAAGTGTGGATTTGGGTCGGAGTAATAACCCAAACACAACACCAACAAAGGACTACGAAAAAGTGCGAGTGGTGGTTTACCTCCGCGGTGTCCAGAGAGGATGTGCTGAGGAGGGGGAGAGGGGATCTACACCAACAGGGTGATGCAGACAGAGATGCAGGATACTCCTGGGGTACAGGAGCAGTAGAAGACGAAGGGGATAGGTGTCTGGACTCTTCCTATAGCCTAGGAAGTGTCAAAGCGGGGATTGAGTTGACTGGGACTGAAGTAGCAATACTACACCTAGAGATTGGTGCAGCAGAGGGGCAAGGGGGCTCCTGACGTCCAGAAGCAATGGCAGATGAAGGATAGACTGGCTAGACTCCGATTGAGCCTAGAGAAACACTTGGACTTGAATAGATTGGATAAAACTTGAATATCAGAGCCTTTAGACCTTCACTGAAGCCTACAAGACTCAAAGTACTGAAGGAATTCTGACTGAGAGAGACTGAGAGAGGGATAATTTTGTACAATTGGGCTCTCTTCCACTGGGCTGAGCCCAGGGGTTTAAATACATGGGGGGACACAGCATTAAAGTACAAAAAGGGAAGGGCATAAGCA
>Ga0307518_10002194_pt1 | contig 14292 bp, 22 predicted proteins | sample 25_EM_MG_FD_203889 | JGI IMG/M metagenome (GOLD analysis project Ga0307518, IMG submission 203889) | Populus trichocarpa ectomycorrhiza microbial communities from riparian zone in the Pacific Northwest, United States - 25_EM | ecosystem: Host-associated > Plants > Roots > Unclassified | place...
ACGGGTCATGCAGACATGGCGGCCTACACTGCCTATCGCACACGCAGTCTCACCGAGATATTCTCCATGTTCATCGATACAGCGAATGTGTCATTGGTGAGGACTTCATACAAGGAGATGTTGAACAAGTTTGGTGTGATGGAAGTTGAGTGGTGCCTCGGTGGCAGCTTGGATCGTGCGTCACCCGCCTTTGTCTATCCACGCGTCAACGTGATAGAGCCCTTCGTGAGTGCGTACTTTGACAGCACGGACTGCGAACTCACCGCGATGAGCAGCGGATACCTGTCGTGGGTCAGGTTCGAAGGCAGCTTCCGCAGCGAGGCGAGGTGAGCACAAGGAGTGTAAAGTATTGCTAAAGTATATCATTAGACAGGGAGAACAGAGGAGATCGTCAGGGCTGCGGCAACGGGAAGAGTGGGCGGCGAGCAAATTTCAGAGCGTACGGTAACAAGATAAAAACATAAAAAGAATACTCCCGTCCTAATCAAGCTTGCAATGTGTCAGAGATGAAAACGTTGATGTGTGCATGGATCACACTGAACGAACGGTTGGTGGCATGCGAGACAGATGGACAGTAACCACGCACTAGGTCCATGGCGCCATCGAGGATGCTGTACAACGGGCATATGAGGAAGTGCAATAGGTGAGGGGGTCACGCCATGCAAAGGTGTTGAAAGCGGGAGTAACAGCTAAGTGACTAGTTGGACTCCTCTCTGGGCGAAACTGCCCATCACAAGAGCCTTGACGGTGTGCCATACTAGAAGCTCCGGCATCGTCGTGGTCGGCGGATGAGCAACCTCTAGGAGTATGGCTAGAAACCATCAACCACACTCTACAGCGCCAAAAATGTCATACTCACCAGCTGGATGCGCAGGATAACACACAGGTGAGCAGACTCAACGGACACGTCAGGCATGGGCAGGTACGCACAGACCAATGGAAATGACAAGCAAACGACTGCAGGAATGCCAGAAGATGTCAGCCTACCCCAGAACAAGCCAAAACTATAAGACCTACCTATTGGTACACTGGATTGGTATACTGGAGATGCAATAGACAAAGCAGGAGCCTGTTGGAGGGTCTTGTGGATGTGCACGCAGGGCGTTGGGCCACCTCCAAACCAACTTCAAACGCTGGACGACTGGAAAAAGCGGCGCGGTTACCATGTTTGTGGAGGATACTGCAGGATTGTTCTATATTTGGACAATCGTATCCGTCATAGCCACAGCTTAGTAAGCGGTTGTCTGCTCATTGAAATTATTCGCAATCGCTCTCTGGGACCCAGGATTGCAAGTCACTCGACACACGTTATTCAGCAAGCTATATAATCACAAATGCAACTGTTTGTTGAGAGGTAATTTGCCGTTCTTTGCCTATTAAGTACGTTGGCACTGTTGCAAATGTACCTTTAGCGTTTCGAGAAATTCCTGGCCATTGACAGTAATCAAAAACCCACTTGGATGAATTCTTTATGCCACAGGTGTGTAGAATGTACTCAAGTTAACAGGAGACCACCCACTTTCGTTTATATATGCATATTTATTGCTTTTCATCATGAAATGGGAACTGGGCAGCCTTTCTACAATACTTGGGAGTCAATGCAAGTGTTCTGCATGCGTCCAAACAACAAGGTGTACATAAATGTAATACATACATATTTTGTTTCGGATTCCGTCCTCGATATTCCTTATCCCCACAGTCCTGACAAGGGTTGGAGCAATATCCAACTTGAGCATATGGACGGACACGCACAGTGGTGGAAATGAAAGAGTAACGACTGGAAATGAAGCAAGAATCGTCAGAATGCGTTGAGTCGGACAGAGGACGTGAAACTCATTGAATATGCCCGAAAACAAGACATCCATGCATATCTATTGATGGTGAAAGGTTAGCCCTGTCAGTATTGACATATACGTACTGTAGAATGCACCTGTTGAGGTGTTGGGGACCGAGTCGAATATTCGTCTTTGGATGAGTAGAGAGCGCAAGTGATGGGATCGAGGCAATGACGGCGGTGACAACACAATTAGCAGCGGCAGCGACGACCCAATGCGACTCGAAGCAATGCGGCTGACTGGAGAGAGTCAGTGGGTGCGCTACAGCCAAAGAACACACATAGGGAACTTACCTGTGTTGTCAAGGCCACCTGTCCGACTCACAGGGCATCCAGACGGACTCATTAGACAACGATGGCGATGCGGAAGGCTCAGAATTGAGTGGATAAACAACATTCCAACACAACAAGATGAAACGACTTCCAAGATATGTGCCAGCGCTGCACAGCCACCCGGAATTGTCTCGAAACATTCCTATAGACGTTATTGGACTCAGGCGTTGAGGTGGGCGAATGAAATTCATACCTATAAAAGTCATCCAAGCGCAAGAACGCGAAACCACTTACCCAGAACACGCATGTGCCACGCAGCCACCCTGGAACATGTCAAAACATTGCTATGAGGTTTGTATATCTAGATGTCAATGCGGTCATATCAAGATCAAACCTATAAATGTCAGTCAAGCACCAGAAGTCGAGAACACGTACCTTGGACGTCCCAACACGATGCGGTCGATGTGGTCACCTAAAGAGCAAATCAGAATGCTGAATAAGCTCGCCATTGAGATTGGGATGAGCGGCTGAGCATAGACACTCGCAGGATGCAAAACGACTCACCTTGACTTTCTGATGCTATTGTCTGAGCATCCTGGATTATTAAAGTCGGCGTCAATGTTAGCCCTGAATTGCTCACTATCAGATTCTTCGTCGACTGCAGAAAAGCATTTACTCAACGATGTACAATGAGATGATAACCAATCTAACGCCCAACCAGCGCCTCTTCTTTTCGAATTATTTTTACATATTTTATTTTTCATTCACCACAAACATGAAAGCCGAGCCGCAAAAGCCGACTACCTTATATAAGCAGAACGCCGAAGCATCACATTGAAGAAACACTTCGTTTATAAAAAAATACATATTCATGAGCTCATCATTTTTATCCACCAGTTCACTGTGTTTTGACCAAGGCACTCAAAATAACCAAATGCATCAGACATACTGCATATTCTTGATGCACTGATCAAGCCCAATGCCAGCACCAGTGTTAGTGTGGCACAGGAAATGAAAAACACCATGAAATCATAAATGCCAGGGTTCTGGGGAACGACATCAGGATCATCAATAACATTGAACTGGGTCAGACCAACAGGCACAATAGCTTTGCAGAACCTAGTGAAAACCGAATCACATTCTAACAATAGCATTTTGATTAGATAAACTCACCAGAGTAAAGACACATACCTGCATGCCAAATTGAGATATATGTTACCTTGCCCCTGAGTGAGGATCCTAGGGCGAGTACACATTCATTACCACTGAAAGACTTGTAACCATGCACGATAAGGTAAGGGCACTAGGCATGTAAAACATGAAACTCACAGAAATGCTCTGAATTATATCATCTTCCAAACGGTTAGGTCACCATGAGTCAAATTGTCCATTTCAAATTTGGTTAAATCTTCACCTCGATGATTCAGGATTTGTGTGGATCCACGTGGTGTTAGCTCCCAGACACCGACACATCCTGAGCTGCTGCCACTTACAATGGCAGTACCATGCAGTACAAATGAAACAGCAACAGGATAACATTGAGCTGGTTCATTGATTGGGTCAAAATTGCGGCAGGGGACCCTTTCACCAACACGGTGGAGCTGGATGCCTCCACGCATGTTTCGCAGAGCAAGAAGATTTCTAGAACTCAAGAACGCTGAACTAGCACTGGAGAGTTGTAGTAAAAACGAAGATCAACAACAGAAATATAACTTACAGCTGGGGGCAGCCCAGAGTTGGTTCAATTGACCACACTTGACTACGGGTCTGCAGGTCCCAAGCTCTAATATATAGTGGGCGTCAATACTCATTTGCAGTGCACGGCATTGAACCTTAACAACATACACTACTCCATGGTTGAGATAAGTCACGATGACCTTGGTACCCCGCTGGTAGAAGTGCAGTGCTCGTGGGCGAACCCTCTTGTCATCTCCCACACAAGAAACATCGTCGGGGGGATATATTCGAAAGCTACCTGACAACTTGCCTAATATTTGAAAGCTTTGTTTTAGGTGGTGAGAGAGAGCCAACTGATACGCACCTTCTGTAGTCTCGGTTGCGATCTGGACCATATCGCCAATGCCAACAGCAAGACGATGACTATTGCCATCATAATCAATGCAGTGTATTTGACCTGCCACACCAATGTACAAGAACTTCTGAGAAAGTGTTGCCTAGATATTGTCATGAAAAATGTTAGCATAGATAGCTGTCTTGGAGTGGTGGCATGTCCACATACTCTCGAAAAGTCTTTCAAACGGCATAAGGCCCCATTCTCGCACGCACAAAAAAGAGCACCCCTTGTAGTCGGATGCCACATAACTGCAGTTACAGCGCTCTCGAGGACTAATCAATATAAAAGGTTACCGTCTGCAACTCTCCATATGATGAGTTGTCTATCATCTCCACCACTCGCCAGGAATACCCCACATGGTGAAAAGGCGAGGGAATTGATGCTGTCTGTGTGACCTCCAGTAAGTTCATGTACTAAGTGAAACATGGCAAGGGAAGTGGCTCTCCGCCCGAGTTGAGCGCTGAGCGCCGAGCGATGGACTCAGAGATGGCCAGCCACACAAAGACAATCACCTCGAATACACACAAGTAAACAAGACGTTAGAGAGTACGGCCGAACTTTGTCGGCAGGTACCTTGTTTAGTCAACGTCTCTGTCTTACCTGTCTGCCAACTCTCCTCGTCGATGCATGCACGTACGCCTGTACTACTCTGGCAGCCATTCGAATCACCTCACCCTAGCAACGATGGTGGCGGAAGGGCGGCAGCAGCCACACCCATGTCTTTAGTATACTTTGTACTTAGTCTACTTAGACCACTTAATATAACCTTGGTTCTCTCAATTGATTTGCTTGGTGTGGCTTAGTTGCTTGACCACATATCACCAAGTACTAATGGGTTGAGGCACTCAAGGGGGAAACGGGACACATATAGGCATTGGCATGTGTACAGCCACATAGGTCCTGTGGATAATCAAGCCATAATTCACCAAGCGTCACTTAGATGCCAAGTAATTAAGCTGCCCATGGAAGACAGCTGTAATCTTGCTGATGTGACTCAAGCTCACTACCGAGTGGACGATTAACGCCATTTAATGCATATGATACGTACAAGCAAGGTTTCTGCTGCCGCCAGGCGGTGTTTCCCAAGTAAAAAGTATGACAACATAAACCAGATATTCCATCCATGGTGATATAATACAGGAGCGAGGTATCACGTTGAATGAAGCATCATCCTTATCTCTTCAGTGCTCAGTTGTTTACCTTGGCGCAGTGCATACCAAAGTGGGCGACCTCGATCGTCTTTTACGCCCAGGAAGCCCCTTCCAGTAATCCAAAAAATGCCGCCCACCACGGTTAGCAAAGCTAGAGCTTGTACCAGGCGACTGCCTAGAAGCCTGAGAAACGTGGCTTTAACTCCAACAGCGACAGCATTGGTTAAAAGGACGAGGTGAGGGCCAACCCGGACATTGAATGGACGTATGGCTGTAGTGAGATGGGTGCATGCTTGTACCCAGGATGGTGCAATAAGATCGGGACAAATATTAACGAACCAAGAAGTAGCATCAACCCTAGTATGCAAGTGCCGCTAATGAGAATTCTTGGTCAGACTGGCAAATAAGTTCATACGGAGCTTACTTACAGAGAATACACGTGGAATCCTGAGAACGGTAGCTGCTAAATCATGACAGTCTATACGAAGCTGTGATGGTGACACAGATATTAAATGAGACCTGCAGTACTTATATCTAGCGTCATGAAACACCTACCCAATAACTGATCTTGCGATCATCCCCATGCACACCTGCTGGACCACCGGGAGAAACAAGACGGTGTGGGACAAGTAACAGCTCGTCTTCTAAGGTGCGGGTCGGACAATCCAGTGTATGGCGCGGTCCCTTCAAACACTCTAAGTCGCCCCTAAGACCATCGATGGTAACTTGGATATCACGTAGAGAATCTGCCATGAAATCTGCATCATGAACGTGGTCTACAAGGTTGATCACACCACGGGACACGTCATCTACACCTGCCAATGTCTGTATGATAAATTCGGTGTGCTTATTCTGCACAGTCTTGATGGCTTCTATGCTGTTTTCCAGAGCCTTAAAATGTGCAACTACCGAAGTTTGCGACAGCAGTAACCGTCCTAACGGCTCTGATATCCATTGGTAAAAGCTAGCTGAAGGAATGACTAAGAGTTAAGCTCGTATGAAGGCACAATGGTGACGCACATCCTTTCTCTTGTAACTTCCGTTCGAAATCATTCTTACTTGATGCCAAATCTCTTTCGAGTTCTTTAAGGGACATCTCAACATCTTTTAAGCTTTCGCCCTGTGAATTCATCCTGTCCTGATAGATATTTGTATCGGCGTTAGTGCCAAAGGAGGTGCATACTAACCAACTGCTCAGATTCCTTTCTCTGCAGCCCCCACACCTTGCCACGGAGAGCATCCAAATCGTGTCGTAACTCAGCAAATTCTTGTTGCTTATCATCCAGCTGGCCATCAACATTTTCCATCCGGGTCATCAAGTCCCTGATATGGCGGCTTTGTTGCATCTCGTTGGTCGCAGTGGTGGTGTCCTATACCATTCATGAGCATCCAAGTAGAAACACAGCAATGAAAGCAGACTTCGCTGTATCTTAAAACTCTCTTCTCTCCAAGTTGTTCAGGCTGCTTGTGGTGTGTAGAAACGTAGATATCATGCTTAGATTCCGAACTGTCCCCATTGGAGCCATCTTCGTTCCAGTCTTGGTGGGAGAAGGACACGGTCTCCATTAGGGTGTGTGATGAATGGACAAGCCTCTCATTCCTGTTGATATCATCTAGTCAGGAGTCCTGTTCTCACCCAGATGTCAGAAGCCTTTGTACCTCGATCCAGCGCAGAGAATCATATCTAGGATCTGCCTTGCTCCAAGCAATGTATCAGCATTAAGTGGGCCTTGAATTAGGTCTTGCACATCTGTGGACTGGTCCGCGGATTGATCGTCATTCAGTCTTGCAACATCTCTAAGCAGGTTTGGGTGTCGCTCGGAAACCAAGTGAACAACGGTAGGAACCTCGCCAAGTGGTATACAGGGTTCAGTGTTACCATCCTTGGCGGTCAGAGGACTAGAACGGATGTAGTCCTCGATGTAATCCAGGACTTCACGGAGAGCTTGAGGTGGTTCGGAGGTCATTGTAGTTTGGTCACCGACTTAGTTCTGCATGTTACCTTTGTGCACTAACTCCGGAGTTCGGACCGTGGAGGCCGTGCAGTTCAGTCAGTAGCACTACTCATCTCCCACTGATTTTCAATACTCGGAAACAATAAATCACAAAGTCATCAGAAATACAAAATGTAATATAACCATGCCTCCGTCGCCGACTATCCGTCTGCGCAAGGCTGGGCTGGGTGTGACCACCTTCATCGTTGTCGCCTGGGATAGGGGGGTCGTCGTCATGTCGAGACTGGGGATGACTGCCGTTGTAACTGTCATTGGGTGAGGGTGAGACCAGTGGCCGTCGTTGTTGGGCGAGGCTGGGGATGGCCGTTGTCGTCCTGGGGGTGAGGAATGTTGACACATTACTAAAGATAAAAGAACAAGAAAAAAATGTTTACTTGGCAGTGGTGGCGCGTTTGCGTCGATACGCTAGAGATGGGGCGGGCTGCCATCATCGCTGGGGGGTGGTCGTCGTCCATTGTCCATGGCATTGCGACTGTCACAGGACGAGATGGGCAATTGTCAGTGAAAAAATGAAACTTACTTACCGAGCACTCTGTTCACAGGCATGAGCCTCAACAAGTGCGGAGTAGATAGCGTTGGCCAACCAAAACTCGGAAAGATCCTTGGTGAAATCATCCTCCATTTCGTAGCACGGAATCCAGCTGGCAAATGGTTAGCCAGGAGGTAAGAAGGGAAATGCAAGGACTGACAAGACTCCTTCAGAATCGTCTCGTTGGCAACTTCAACGATGGCGGGCTCGTACAAAATTGCCGAAAGGAACTTGTTATACACGATAGAAATGCTATCATATTCAATGTGTTGTCGTCGTCATCGTTGGGTGAGGTTGGGGCTGAGGCTGATTGCTCGTCATCAGGGCAAAGCTGGGCCTGAAGGAGGCCGCTGTCATCGTTGGCAGTTGTTGTCGGACCCTATTACTTAAAGAAAAATAAACAATGGTATAAAAAAAGCGTACGTGCCAGTGGTCATGTGTTGGCATCGATATGCTGGGGCGTCGCATGGGTGATGGGTAGTTGGCGCAGTGCCGTTGCGTGAGTCGTCGTCGTGCTGGTGGGTCATGTTGGTGTGTTAGGGGAAAAAAAAAAGAATAATAGATAAAATGAAAATCCCAGTGATGTCGACATGCTTTGGAGAGAAAAAAGGTGTACTTGCCAGGGTTGACGCGTTGGCGTCGATACGGTGTGGCTGGGTGTCGTGATTGTCAGGAAAAGTTGGGAGGGGATGGCCGTCGTCTGGTCCATCGGGAGCTGGGGGTGGGAGTGGTGGCCATCGTCCACGCTAGGGCTGGGGATAGCCACCGCGACCGGAGGCTGGTTGTCTAAGTGTTGTGATAGGCACGGGGGTGGACGTCGTGAACGTCGACGAGGCTGCGGGCAAGTGTTAGTAATGTGATTTGCACGGCGGGTGCTCACCCGTCATGCTCGTGCTGGGGGGTGCTGGGGGTGAAGGTGGCCGTCCATATCGACACTGGGGGCTGTTGTAGTCATTCGTCAGTTAGCGATGGGGCCTGTACGGTAGTGGCACGTACCTGCTAGGTGGTGTCGACAACGTCAGCGTCGCGTGGGGGGTCGTTGCTGGTTCCCATTATCGTGGTGGACAGTGAGGGCGGACAGAGACTTCTACATAAGTGTTGTGATTACAAATCCGAGTTATAATCACAACGCTTCGAAATCTTTCCAACGACGACGACAGCCATGACAGGTGAGCACTCCTCGTCGTGCAGATACTATTAATACTCTCATCATTAGTGCCGTGAAGACCCCCATCCCACCCCCAGCATCGTCAATGGCAACATCGCACGACGCACGACCACCCCGAGTCCATCCCCAACGTCGACGATGGCCACCAGCACCACCCCGGGACGCGTCCACCACTTACAGCCGCCAGCTACGACGATGGCGTGCCCACTGTCCCCTGCTGCCAGCGACGATGATGACGGACCCCGCACCCCAGTCATTAGCGACGACGACGTGGTCAAGACCACCAGCATCCCCAGCTTCGCACGACGACGAAGATGATCAGCCCCCAGTCCAGCGTGTCGACGCCAACCCAGCAAGTAATTTTCTTTTCTTTCTTTTCCTTACAGCTCCAGCGCTGACGACTACCGCGCTACCACCACCACCAGCGTCGACGGCCATGGCAGCCACCCCAAGCTCCAGCGTTGACTATGGCGGGTACCACCGCCACCAGCGTCGACAGTTCAGTCACGACAGCCACCCCCACCACTAGTGTCGACGCCCGCAGTAGCCACCCCCAGCCCCAACATTGACGAATACAGCGGTTACCAGTACCATGAACGGCCGCAGCCCCCAGCCCGTCAACTACATCCCCTGCTATCGCCACCACCCTCTCTCCACCCCCCTACTTCATTGCCAACCACCAGCCCGCAGCATCTACCAGTCCCAGCGAATGAACACCGCCGCCAACCCCAGCGTCAACGCATCCGACGATGGCCACTGGCGTACTCACTTTTCATATTCTTAGTGCTCATTGTATTACATTAGTCGTCGTCTTAATAAAATTTATTTGCAGCTGGTTTTTGTCAAGTGACTTAGCAGCAATAGACAAGTTACGAAGCATACCAATATGTTGAGGCATGTTGTCGTATGTTAGTGAGCTGGGACTAAACAGCCATTGATTCACTGATGAAGTCCATGAGTGTAGAATCAGGCCAGAGCACGTGGAACGTTGAGATCGTCATGCAAGCTTCCTGATCTGCTCGAGATTATGAGGGTGGATCTGGTGAGACCTATGGGTCCCATCTATGGTGGCGATCATTGCATCAAAAACCGATCCATACCAGACAGCAAGAGGAGAGAAGGTTACAACGTAACACATTGGAAATTTGAATACTACTTGGCCACCAGCCCGACTCTAGTGCTCAGCCAATACTTGACCATGTACCCCCACATGATAAACACAGGTGGACAAACCTCCCCAATTTTCTAATATCGTGAATACTGCAACACCGAAGTCCATACCCGCATTTGCAACCGCAGGAAGGATAGAGAATGATTGGATATGGTGGGGAGTGTAAATGTTGTAATCAAAGGAGGATAATGGCACTAATACTATGCCATCCATGACTGCTGGCGTGGACTGGAAGAGTTCCAGCAGAATGCCGGTGGCGCTCTGACGCAAAGCGTTGTACTTCTCTAAGTTGTTATCGCCTTCCACCATTCCCCATAAAATTATTTTCCGGGGAGCCATGCCAATAGAATCAGTCAGATGCACTAGGATGCGTTGAGCCACTTAAGATGCACATCAAGAAGGTGGCTCACAGGGACGATGGGTTACTGTAACATGACTTATGTTTATGACATCAGCGAGCGCTATTGCGAGCTGGCCAGAATGGCCAGGAAAAAGCCAGCAAAATTCATCCTGAACACCGTCTTCGATGGCAAACCACTCTGAGTGCTTGGGCTTAAACACCCCAAACAATACCGAAGTGGAGCGGGGAGACGTGAGGTGGCTTAGGATGGTAGCACCTTTTGCACGTGAAGCGAAGTTTTCAAGCACAGTCGGAGAAGAGGCAGCTGCCTGGATTGTGAAAGACGTTGGAGACGGAGGTGGCTGCATTGATAAAAGAACTTCTTCCAATTTCGCCAAACGGACAGCATGATCATCGTCGAGGGGTTTGAATGAACGAACTAGCATTCTACCACTGAATGGACGTAAACCAGGGCAAGTGTACCACAGAAGGGCAAGTGTCAGAGCACAGACGGTGAGTATGACCGCTTTTACCGAGACAAGTGGATGGCTAGTAATATTGCGCCGAGCGTACCATGCTGAAAGAATATAATCAGAATCAAATGTCGTTCGAGACAGGACTTCAAAACTCACGCTTGCCAGAGGTCTGAATGGGCCGCACAATTGTGCCAAAAGGTAAGATACGACAGGCTGGATTGGAATTCAATAAACACTGACCGTGACGTGGCTAGTCGGTGGAGGCACTTCCCTCTTCCAGAATCGAGAGGAGTGGCATGCTCTCTCGTCAAAACTAGGACGTTTGAAGAACATCATGGTCAGGTAAAAGAAGAGGATAACACGGGGGTAAGGTGTGATGCGGATGATGGAAGGAAGAGATTGACAGAGAAGGGCACCAATATAAGCTCTGTTGAAAGAAAGGATTCATTCACAAAGACGGTCAGGGGGAAAGGTATAAAGAGTCACCCAGCAGGCAGATTGTCACCACACTTGCATGGCTCGCACCGAAAGTCACAAGAAGTCGAAAACCCGCCGTGATCACGATATTCCCATGATAGAGAGCGACGACTCCAACGAAGATGGGTTCATGTCCGCTGTAGAAGAACTGAGTTCCATAGTAGATGAGGTGCGCCACTCTGTGAATGCCCTGAGACTATTGGGCTGATCTGTGCGGTAGGATTATGGCGTAGGGGACACTACCGTGACACTGCAAACACCTCCCACTCGCGTAAGTGGTCGAGATGCATGTTGGTCAACGTGTGTCTGATGTGCCTACTAGTCCCTCCCACCTTTCCCTCGGCCGCTCCAGATACGGCCCCCGCCTCCGATGCACGGGCCTGTGGGAATATCCTCGGTCCCGATGCAAGAGGGCCAATGGAACGAGTCGACCACACGCGAAAGTCCCCTCGATAATGATCTTGCCCCAATAAATCGTCGAGATCTGCGCCTTATCACTGAGACCCTTCAGTCGGACCTTGCAAGTGCAGCAAAGGCCGCTGTTAACCACGCTCTGAATCAGCATTTTAATTCCAAGTTCCCCCAGACTGCATCCTCTAGCCCGGATGACCGTGAAGGCCAGTCACCATCCAAGCAACGCAAAAAGAAGGGCACCCCTTCTCATTGCAATCCAGCACATTTAGAATTTCTGGTGTGGTTATTCTCGATTTACTTGAATCTGGCACGTCTAATGTTTGCCCAAGAAACTGATACGTGAACATGCCCAGCTGCTTATGGGCAGAGAAAACGCGAAGTCTCTTTTTACAGATGTTCCTACGAAAGAAGAATCTGCTGCATACAAGCCTACACAAGGTCCTGTATGTACACCGGAAGCCTTCCGCGTCGACTTGAACGATGTGCCCAGTTCTGCATGGAACAAGTCTGCATCTCGTGTGTTTACTGACAGCTTCCGTGACACATACCCAAACTGTGGCCGCACATCAAAACAAATATTCACTGCTTGGACCGTGCACTTTAACTACCTCCGCCAGGTATACGTGACTCAACAGCAGGTTGCATGTGCAGAGCAGGCTCGCATTGGATGGATTGCAGCTGGTCATACAGCTGTTGGGGATATTGAAGTTGACGTGGAGGAACAGCAACGACGTACTCGTAGGCAGCAAGAGCGGAAGTCACAGGTAGGACCAAAGATCTAATTTGACCTCTCGTCTACTAATGCGTTCGTAGTTGTACCAAAGGCGTCTAAGGGCGGCGGAAACTCATTCAAGAGCCTACCCTACTGGCCTCCAGGTGGTCCAGGAATTGGGAGTGTCCGGTATGAGCTCCGATGAGTCAGATCACGAAGCTGGTAGTGGGGAGGCCACTTACTTCATAACGAAGAAGCTGTGGTGTGCAAACCAGGTGACAGCATGGTTATGTGCTCTTGATGCCCTTCACCTTCGAGCCAGGTATCAGCGACAGTGGAGGGCAACAGCTGGTGCTTGGCCCCACCTACGTCTGATCTCAGAAAAGCAGAGCAAACGAGCTCCGGTCGAAGGTCTGGCCTGTAATTTCTATACTCGGGAGTTTATGGACTCCTTGTGCCCACACTCCCTGAGTGAGCTCGATATTCAAGATGCCATAGATCTTGATATTCCTGAAAGTCTAGTAAAGTGCGTTTTTGATGTCTTATTGCTAGGCTGCTTCCATGAACGACTTCATACAGATTAAAAAAGGAATACGATGTGTTTGACAAAGAAATCGTATGTGGTCTGGCCCGCAAACTTGCATGACAGACTCCGTTACTTTGAATTCTGTTCTGGTGGCAGTTCCAAGCAGATCAAGCAGGCTGCAACGGGGAAAAAGGCAATTGGGGGGAAAGTATGGCATCGAAATTGAACCGTGAATGTATCGATAGAAGCGGAAGATAGGGAGCAAAATATATTGTGGCTGAACAGACTTGGTACCAAGGGCCCTAACTGTGCTGAAACCTTGCCCAGCGGAGAACTACATAAATCACTTCCCTTGCTTGACAAGGGGTCTGGGATATGGATAATTGACTGACGACTGAACTTTTTCCCTTTTGTGGAATCAGACTATACCAGCATTGAATAAGGACTAACTTACCAACGTTGGCAGAAAGAAGGGTGGATACTAAGTACATACTAATCAATGACACCGTGTATATTTGTTGGCTATTGGAGAACAAGAAAGTACGCCCCCACAATGGGACATGGGCACAAACACCAGGACACGAGTCTGAGATGCAAGAACATTGAGACTGGAGAGTCTCTGTCAACGATGACAAAAAGTGGGACCAACAGCAACCGAAGAACGACATAAGGTGATGCGAATAGTGATGAAAATCAACTATGCGCAATCATGTTGTGTCACCGTCGTCGTGACTCGTCTGTTGTTGTGGTAGGCAACGCTGGCTGTGGTGGGATGGGCTGTGCCTCCATCACCACCATCTGTGCAGTGGTAGCCATAGTACTTGGGTCGTGTCACTGTCACCATCGTCTGTTGTCACGGTAGTGCGGTGTGGTGGTCTTCGTTGTTGTAGTTGTAGGAGTCGTCGTCATTTGTAGTTGCGGTAATGGTGATCACTGCATAAAGTACTGTGGTGGTGGTAGTGATAGCGTGGGCCTGGCTATAGTAATGATAATCGCGCCTTACCTGTGTCATCAAGGCCACCCACCAAGACATCTCAGTAGGGTCTATATATGCAGGAATTGACGCAGAAGATTTACATAAGTTTAGATCTACAAATATGTATCAGTCAGTTCAAGAGCACGGAGGATCAAG
>Ga0307518_10002195_pt1 | contig 14290 bp, 18 predicted proteins | sample 25_EM_MG_FD_203889 | JGI IMG/M metagenome (GOLD analysis project Ga0307518, IMG submission 203889) | Populus trichocarpa ectomycorrhiza microbial communities from riparian zone in the Pacific Northwest, United States - 25_EM | ecosystem: Host-associated > Plants > Roots > Unclassified | place...
GTACACCTTTCAAAGCCCTCAACTGCCTTCATCAGCAATTCTCCATGCGGAGGACCTTTTTAACCACAAACAGTGATCACAAGAGAGCTCAGAACACCTTTCAATGGTGGGCAGCTCTTGAAGGTGACGAACTTGCTGATGCTCCCTGCAGTGAACTCATTTTCCTGTATCACTAACATGGATCTGGCAAACTGATTTTTTTTCTATTAGCCCCTTGCACAGAAGCTATTCACAGCAGTGCCGTCTCAATGACTGATGAGCGTACACAGTCTATCATAATGTGATTGAATTCACCTCACTGCACTGTGCAGCAGGCAGGAGGTTGTGACTTTACAAGATCATATCAAGATTTGTCAATGTCACCGCTACATTTGGAACGAGGTATTGTTGAATTATTTCATCACAGTGACAACCAAGAACACGACCAAGATACATTAAAGATGCCCTATAAACCACTTCTTAGTTGGCGAGATAGTATGGAGGCAACAATTCCAGGTAAAAGTCAAAAACCTCCTGCAGACACTGATCTTCTGCTCCCTGGTTACTATATACTCCCTCTGCTCCAACCTTGATGGACATCTTGGTTGAATGCCAAGGACCGTGGCTTTCACTGAAGGGCCAGGGTCCGCAACACCGAAGGAAATAGGTTCACACTGGCTGGGTTGCACAGAATTGCTCAAAGATTCGCTCACCGTGGCTGTGCGATATCGTTGGACCGGCACCTAGACAAACACAGCAGTCTGCTGTGTCGGCTCCCGACCCACCTATTGGCTCGTTGGCGTCACAACTTGTCCTCAACACTTTTGCATGGGAGATATGGGAGTAGAATAACTAGTAAATCTACGCCGTTTTCGTTAAAAATACAGTTGTTTGGCAACTTTGCTAATTAACGCTAATTTACATTGGTTAATTTGAGGCCCCAGGTGGTCAAGTGTAAATTAACAGGTTAATTTGGGTCCTGACCCAAATTCACGGCACACTCACCACGGGTTTAACAAATTCGTGACATAGGCTTATATACCCCTTATAATCCGCTCGAATAAATGTAATTAGAATAATACAAAGTGTGTCTGTTATTAGAATATCAGGGTATAAAACGCTAGGTCTATGTTAAATATTCTCTCATAGAGATATATTAGTCACAACACCGTCTCGTGGAAAATTACCGAGCAATAGTATCTTCCCGATTTTCCATTATATACTTTCTACAGACGCCAACTAGCTGTCATATATTTAGTACTCCAACAAACATGCTAAGTCGTGACAACCAAGGTTATCAATGTGGACCTGACGGACTTCAGTATGCACGATGTAACTTATTAATCCCTGAAATGATGATTATTATTCTTCATGGCATAGCTATCCATCAGAATGATTGTCTTGTAGATGTAGTTAGGAAATGAGCTAAATTGTGATTTTCCTCTCTCTATAATCACTACATGGTGCGAGTTCAGAAACCACATGTAATTCTGATATTTCTGCTACGACAGTCCCTTCTTTTCGTCAATAATGAACAATCATCATGGTTGCTCAAGCTTCACAAGATTGTTATCACGATGAGATCCACGAGTACTCGTCACCATGCACATATTGGTGCTGAATGCAGTGGCGACTGGCTGCATAGCTTTAGGCTATTTGTGGACAGTGATGCACAATTGAACAATGACAATCTTTCATTTCAAATGGTAGCTACTAGTCTTACAACCGCAATTGTACAATTACTAGATGCGTCGGACGGAAGCGTTGTTGCTGATATTGGCTGTCCGGCGTTTCTTGAATGAGGCCGCCACTGACATATTGTCAGCAGCTTGGGGGGTGTAAGCGATCATACTTGCTGGGCCAAACACTTGCCTATGGAGTGGAATGAATCTTGTCTGCGACAAGTGTTGTAGTTACTCACCGGTTCCACCACAACACCAACTCTTTGATGTATTCTTCTGCCTCTGTATCCGCGACGTCCTCAAAGAAGGTGACAATATTCTTGTAGAATTGATGGTAGTCGAAGAACACATCAACGATGCGCCACGAGCCACAGCTCGCTAATGCAAAATGGAGCTGACAGATTGCTGATGAGTGGTATACATTCAGCAACAACAACAAAATGCTCACCTGTACGGCAATATATGCAATTGCACGCGGCGCTACGGTCTTCATCCCAAGTAGAGAAGCCACATTGGAACGTGTGCGTCGCTCACTGCGACGACGCTTCTTGGGTTGTGCTAGGAGGAACCCAGAATTCAAATCATCCGCCGTGAATTCAGCAGACGACGGAGAGGTGAAGATGTACTTGAACGCCTGCAAAGCCATCAGTATAGTTGTGAAGCAACGAGACAGGCTAAACTTACCTTGACAAGAAGCTCCCCCTGAAAAAGGCCATGATTTGGAAAGTTGGGATTGTACTTGCCGTTTGCATAAAGGAAAAGCGGCCACGAATTGGCAGTGACGAGAAAGTCGGGATGGAGATCCCGGATATTTTGCCTGTGCCTGGGACCAAAGTATGCGGAAGTTAGCAACATGCGGTAATCGAATCGAGTGCCTTACCGAGGATTGTCCCAGTCATAATCAACTGGACATAGGAGCCTACCAGTAGCGTCGTTATAAAATCCTCTCCCAGATTTATCATACGGAAGCAACTCTGGCTCGGGAGGGGGCGTCAATGCCATGAGCCAGCTAACAACAGCGAGCTTCAACCGTGAGGCATCATCACCACGTGCACCATCTGCACCAGCATGAAGCTGTAATGGTGTTAGCCAAATGCGAAAACTAATTCGGCTTTAGCCCCACCGCTTTGAAAATCTTGTCCAAGTGGACACCATTATTGTGTGCAAATACCACACGAAGCTGTGGAATCCAGCGTAAAAGCTCTTGATAGCATTTATATAAGCGATTCTCTCTGTTTGCGAAGTCAACTAGTAGTGCTGTAATTTTGAATACTTATGACTTACTCATCAGAACTACTAGTGAGCGTGTCCCCGGGGGCACTGTGATCCATGGACTGGTTGCGGCGATCAGCCTCAGTGACTAAGTCACTGACATTGTCTACAAGTGTTACCACCCTTCGTATCATTCACCCAAGCTTGCGGTAGCGCTCAGTAATGCTACAGTAGAAATTTAACTTTCGAAGTCTTCTATGGGACTGAAAAACTCACATTTCGCGATCAACGTCCGCTTGATGAAGGGTCGCAAGTTCAGATTCCAAGGTAGCGATCCGCTGTTGGTAACTGGCTTCAGGCTCAGAAGCCTGATGAACTTCTGCATGTACCATTGATAATAGAGATACGGAACGACTGGAAATGCTGGGGATCAGTCAAGTCTGTAGTTTGTACCTTATAAACCACATCCGGATCAGATCCGTCAAGACGGAGGAGTGGATCACGTCCTTGACTAATAATATCTGAATATCCAATCAAATGCTGTCAGTTTAGTCGAGGAGTGGAATGAAAGGCTACGTACTTCACTAGAGCAAGTTTGGATTGCTGCGGAGCGATAAAGATCTATTAGTGAGGAACGCTCCCCGAAGGGCATCATGTCTGGACTAGACTGCCTGTTAGGATCCTACTCTGTTTAATACAAAGCTAATGAGCGAGCGGTGGGCGCGATATATGAGAATTGTTTTCACCACTGCGCAAAGCGCAATCTCTGATCAACCCTCCAGAGTTCACATTTTCGGCTCCAGCTTGAAGATTTGGACGACGGCGATCTGGAAATCCTTCCTACAACATCACTTCATGCGATTAGATTTGACCCAAAGATTGGGTTCATTGTGGATGGAACTCAATCTGCAACACTGCTCAAGGTCCCTGCCAAAGAGTCTTCATTCTTAACAAAGTTCAGGTAGCTTGGATAGGAAAACATACCGATTTGTTTCGTCAACGGTCCGCTCTCCCTGACAGGTAGCCCAAAGTTGAGAGTTCCCGATCATGTTGACGTGCCGAATCCAACGAAAAAAAAACATTGCACCACTGTATGTGTATCTCGTGAGCTTGGCTGCAGGACCTGAATTAAAAGAAGGAATATTTGGACTCACCGAACGAAACCCCCGAAAGTTCATTCCAATGCCAGTATTCAGTTGTCTTCCTGACGAACTTGAGCGCAAGATCTTTCTTATCGCGGCCGCAGAGCATTCCCGGCCCCACCGCTACTTACTTGTTGCTCGCCGGGTTCTAGTCTGGTGAGTTCTATATTGACTTTCTACTGCAGAGCTAAACGGTTTTTGTTAGGGTGCAAAAGATTGTTTACCACTCGGTTATCCTTCGCACTGATTCTGCAGCCCAATGTTTCATCACTTCATTGGAGTACCGCCCGCAGTTTGCTATTTCTGCAGTTAGAACACTCTATATTGGGGCGGCAGTACGAAATGAGCACGCCGCTCGAATCCTGCACCTCTGTAAAGGAATTACTGACCTTACTCTGCGTGTTGTTTGCCACCACCTACGCACCAAGAACCCCCTCATTGAGCCACTGGATGCTCTTCCTTTGACCTCCCTGTCAACAGACCTGTCAGGCATCTTCCACAATCAGCGCTCGTACCTACCCAACTTACTGGTTGCCCACCGCATCACCCACCTGCACGTCACCAACGCCTGGTCTTCTTGGATGGGCATCCCTATTGGACTCCCAAGGTTGATCCAACTTACCCATCTCTCGATTCCCTGGACCACGTGTCGCTCAGATTTTAGCTTGCTCCACGAAATATTGGCGTCTACTAACCTAAAAGTCTTGGTGTTGTGGAGGAGCAAATACGAGAGATATGGTGTTCTTGTAGACAACCTCCAGAGAGAAGGGTTGAACGACCACCGCATCGTCTGCTTGAACTCAGACCTATATTCGTCCCCCTTGGTTTATGGGGGTTTTTGGGGATATGCCGAGGAGCTGGTTAAGTGGAGGGAGAAAGTGAAAGGTATGTCATTTAGTCCAATATAATGCTGCATCCCGCTAAGTAAACGTACCAGCAAAACCGTTTGAGAATCCCGTCGACACGAAGTTCCCTGTATTGAGAGTAGCCGTTGAACGCCGTTGAACAAGCCTATCGCACTATGTAGTAAATCGAGTGTTGCAATGTAAGCCTACAGGGAATTTTTAGTGAAACCAGATACAAAAGCAAAAGTAGAAGATGGGAAATCACATCGTTGCAGTGTGTGGTAGGAATGAGGGCATGAAGTAATTGGTGGTCATGCACGTGACCACATGGTTTCTCCTTCCCCTCGTCACTGCGCAGCGCTCAGTACTCAGTGCTCAGTGCTCAGCATTGTCACCCGTTTGTTCGCTTGCCTGGAGCTGCCGCCGCCCTCGTCTGGCTCCATCATCAAGCTTCCATACCTTATCGCTATGCCCTCCACCGCACCCAACTACACCCTTTGGCTACCTTGGTGGTACTTGTTCTTCGACGGCTGAAGGTGCGTTTTCCCACTGCATGGGATGTCTGTTCGTCACCACGTTCCCAGCAAGGTCATCTGCGACGATACCTATTCGAACAAATCGTAGTTGATCGTCGCGTAGGGTATGTTCCAGCTGAAAGAGATCAACTAGATGGATATTCTTTTTATTTGGTGAGTCCCCCACCATTTACCGTTATAAGTGGCTGTGGGACTTACATGCTTCCCTTCGTAGGTAATCTCGCAGATGAACGACTCTGCATAGCAATCAGGTGGAAAGGCGCAACACCCGTTACTCAACACTGTTTGCGCTCATTCACCCCTCCGCCCGGCCAGGCGACATTTTTCAACTGCAAGCGGCGAATCCGAAAACCCGCGTCTCTCCATCAAAGCGCTCCTCGAACTCTCCGTCTCCAATCCAGGCAAAAAAAGATCCAAACTCGCTAGCCAAGTACCCGCTGCAGAATTCGTCATTGAAACGTTTGGAAACACACGCACACTCTTCAATCCGAATGCTTCCCGTTTCGGAAAATACACGGAATTGCAGTTCACAGACCGCGGTAGACTCTCCGGGATAAAGACACTCGATTATTACCTAGAGCGGAACAGAGCCGCGGCCGTGCCTTCTGGTGAACGCAACTTCCACATATTCTACTACCTCGTCGCAGGTGCATCACTGGAAGAGAGACAACATCTACATTTACAGGAAAAAGTGCAATACAGATACCTCGGCCAGCGCAGCACTGGTACCCGTCCCAACAGCGTCAGGGACGATGACGCACACCGATTCGAACAACTCAAAGTAGCTCTCAAAACCATCGGCCTCTCAAAGCGGCACGTTGCGCAGACGTGTCAACTCATCGCCGCCATCCTCCACCTCGGCAACCTCGAATTCACGATCGACCGTTCTCGCGACGTCGACGCTGCGGTCGTGCGCAACACAGATATTCTGGCTCTTGTAGCGGATTTCCTCGGCGTTGCCCGTCGATCGCATAAAAAGACGGACCATACGATGATAGAGGCGTTCGGAAAGAGATGAGGAAACCATTCTTCATTCAAGCTTGGTGCAATGGATCGATCTGGATACGCTACGTTTACAGTCAATCACTTCAACGGGCCTGTTACATATTCGTCGGAGGGGTTCTTGGAATGCAACCTCGATGCCCTCAATCCGGACTTTGTGGCTCTCCTTCAGAGGACTTCCGCCTCTGCATCCGCCTCTGCCCCTGCGCCTGCTGCTGGTGCGGGGCTGGGCACAGGCACCGACGCAATGGAAGGCGCAGGATCCATCAACCCATTCGTTAAAGGTCTCTTCTTGGGCAAAGTCATCGCAACGCAAGCACATCCCAAGAGTGAGGATACCATCGTAGCGGCACAGCAACCTGTTAAACCTATGCGCACGCCCTCTACTCGGCGCAAGGGCACCGTGAGACGGATGCTCGTGGGGCGCGACACCGCCACAGCCACAATCGCCGAGGAAGATTGGGACGACGAAGATGCAGCTCAGCACGGCGACGCCGGTACCAGCGGTGCAGGTGGGAGTGGAGCGGGAGCACCATGTGTCGCAGGCGAGTTTCGCGCTGCACTCGATACGTTGTTCGACACACTGTCCGAGACGCAGCCGTGGTATATATTCTGCATAAATCCCAATGATGCGCGTCTACCCAACCAGCTCGAGGGGCGCGCTGTCAAGGTGCAGGTAAGGAGTGCGGGTCTGGGGCCGTTGTGGCGCGATGTGGTGGTGGGAGTGCAGGTGCTAGGGGAAGAATATGGGAAGTGGGTGTCGAGATTGGGGAGTTTTGGAGGAGGTACCGTACTCCTCTGAGTGCGGAGGGTGTTTTTATACCGGAGGAGAGGGAGCAGAGAGACGGGATTGCACATGCAAGGACGGCATTGGGGCTTGGCGAGGCAGATGTGGTCGTAGGTCGGTTGAAGGTGAGCAATATTGTCTCCGAGTTCGCAACGGTGGTGATTATGACGGTATGCAGGTATTCATGTCCCATCCCAGGCGGCATTCCACGCGTTGGAGGACCGCCTACGCGCAGCAGACGTCGACGAGCAGAAGCGCAATCGCCTACGTGATGCCGAGGTCGAAGCCGGGCTAGACGTACGCCAGGGTAACGCCGGCGATCCTTATGCGCCATATCTATCTCCTTCAGTCGCTGGGGGTGAAGACGCTGGATTTGGGAACACATACGGTGACCAAGCACCGCTTGTCGGTCGGGGATCGTCTTTCCACCGCGAATACGAGGACGATGTAGACGAAGACAAGTCCATGCGGAGCGACGATTTCGATTACCGCAGCCGTCTAACAAGCGATCGGGACGATTCCAATTCTAACTACGGTACCGAATCGTACGCGCCCTCTAGGAATATGTTTCAGACTGCAGATAAGGAGGGACACGTACCCAAGGAGACGCTACCGGGTGAAATTTTGGAAGGCGAGATGATAGAGACGGTGAGGGAGACGTCGGCAAGAAGACAATGGGTCCTGTTGTGCTGGCTACTCACCTGGTGGATTCCGTCTCCTTTCTTGAAGTGGTTCGGACGAATGAAACGACAAGACGTGCGTCAGGCCTGGTGCGAGAAGCTCGCTCTGAACATGATCATCTGGTTCATATGCGCTTGTGCTGTATTTGTGATCGCCGTCTTGGGCTTGGACATCTGTCCCGCTCAGCACGCCTTCAATACGTCCGAGCTCGTGTCCCATTTGTATCAGAACGGTTTTGGAAGTGTTACGAACACATCGATAGCGACCCCTCCCCGGCGTGCCCACTCAAGTAAACGGCATACGGCATCACAATCGTCACGAAGCTAGGTGACGGCAGTGACACAGATGACACCGGTGACCTCGTCGCCCTTCGGTCCGTGGCCTGCGCCTTCCTAACATGGTGTTCCCAGAACCCTTGTCAAGCAGAATCCTGCCAGCCTGCTGTGACTTGAGCTTGTCGCCTTCCATGAAGTCCATAGGCCTCACTATCATCGTATTTCTTGGCTCGTGGCTACTGATGTCAACAACTTTCAAGTGTTCAACTCATTGTAATCGCACCTTTACAGTCCCACGGTACCTGGCCCAGCACCGTACTTCCTGTCCATCCTACCAACACCAGCTCTGTTCCCATACTAAAAAATCGAGTACCCAACCTGTGGCAAATGGAGAACCACCCAGGAAGCGTCTGAGATTGGACCCGGATTGCCATGCTTCAACCAATCCAAGTCATGGTGGCGAGGTGAGTGTCATCCGTTGTTGCGGTCAAGTAATGTCTGATTCACAAGCGCAGTACATGGAGACTACCGAAGCTACTTCTGCCGGCACTAGCATGCGCATAGCATGTCCATCCTTGGGTGATACTCCTTCATTGGATCTGGTGAACGCTGTTGGACTTGGATCTCCCGCCTCCAGCCCAATCATAGGACCGGACCCACCAAATGAAATACTTCCCCCTCGTGCACGTCGTTTGCCTGCCAGGTTCCGTGACATCCTACCCACTCCTCCGGTACCTGTTCCCCCTATAGCTGCTGAGCAGCCGTCTATCATCAGACGGGTTATTCTCCATGTATTCGATTCTTTCCGCACTCATTTTAATCTCTTTGGTATTGCTCGCGAGTATCGCCACCGTCCATCTCATGACCCGGATGCTTTCCTCTCTGCCAAGGACTTGTCCAATTTCACTCGCTCAGTACTCGAACAAGTCGCGCATGACCCAGCAGTGAGGCAGGAATGTCCGAGTTCACTCAGAGACAACCATGCGCCACCCTGGCCTTGGGCCAACATGTCAATCTGGCGGCTGATGAACTGGAGATTAACAGGAAGTGCTCAAAAGTCTTCTGCAGAAGTCAATCGTCTTGTGCGCGAGGTGATCCAAGCAGAGGATTTCAACATCCTTGAACTGGATGGGTTCAATGCCCATACAGAGACATCACACTTAGATGCTGCAGAGAGGGCACTTCCTGAGGACGACCCATTTGGCACTGACCAATGGAAGACTATCAATGTCGAAATCAGCGTTCCAACCAGGAAGGAGAATCCGGAAGGGAACGGAAGGGCATTCTATGTTGAGGGACTGAGATATCGGCCGCTGACATCTGTGATCCGGGCGGTTTTTGCAGAGGCGTCGTCTAAGTTATTTCATCTCACTCCCTTCAAGCGCATGTGGAGATCGCCACTCACTGGAGAAGAACAGCGCGTTTATGACGAACTTTACACATCAGATGCATGGATTCAAGCTCATGACGAAATTATGAAACAAAGACGAGAAGACAACTGCCAACTAGAAAGGGTAATTGCGGGCATGATGTTTTGGTCGGATGCAACACGCCTCGCACAGTTTGGCCATGCGTCTGCATGGCCGATATATCTTTTCTTTGGAAATCTATCCAAATATCTCAGAGCCAAACGTTGGACCTTGTCATCCAATTGCTTTTATTCCTCAGGTAAGCCAATATTACACGTCTATAGTCATGTAACTGATATTCTTCGTAATGTAGCTTCCCGAATCAATACACGGCTTCATCTCGAGCTTTTCAACAAAGAAGCACAACGCTGACCTTCTCACCCACTGCAAACGCGAGCTTGTTCATGCCATCTGGAGAATATTGTTGGACGATGAGTTCATTGATGCGTATAGGAATGGGATAGTAGTAAAATGCTTTGATGGGGTAATGAGGCGAGTTTACCCTCGGATATTCACATACTCTGCGGACTACCCGGAAAAGTAAGTATCAGAGTCTTGACGGACTCGGATACCCCAGTGTGAACTAACGCAATATTACAGGATCATTTTAGCCACTTTACGGGACAAAGGAAACTGCCCGTGCCCACGGTGTTCAATCCTGAAGTCAAATTTTCACCGACTTGGGTATCTGACCGACCTGTCAGCCAGACTGACCTTGGCACGGACATACTTACGAGACAGGATTCACGAGGCAAGGCGAGCTATCTACCAGCTGGGCAAGCCGTTGAAAGGAGTGGCTGTGGAGCGTCTCTTAAAGGCTGAGTCACTTTTACCAACCGTGGTGCGCGTCCTTTTTGCATTGTCAATTTCCATCCTGTTGCTCAATTGGTTCTTTGTGTAGAACTCCTTTGCCGAGTGCCTTGGACAGTTCGGTTTCAACATATTCCCTGTGCTCGTGGTAGATCTACTACACGAGTTTGAGCTTGGAGTGGCCAAGACAGTCCTGAGACACCTGATACGCCTCATTCATGCGATAGATCCCAGTCTTGTGAATACTCTGAATGAACGGTGAGTGTAATTCGTGAGCACCGTACCATGTAACGACTAACATCTTCACGCATCTCTTAGATTCGCTAATATTCCATCTTTTGGGCTTTCCGCCATCCGTCGATTTCCGTCAAACATTGCTGATACCACGCAGTGTGCTGCCCGACATTTCGAAGACATGCTCCAGGTATCTGTTGCGACCACTTATTTCTGCTGCCACATGAACTTATCCACGCAATGTCTAGTGTGCAATGCCTGCATTTGAAGGCCTGCTACCACAAAAACACGATACAATCGTTCAAGTACTCCTCTTCCGCCTGTGCGAATGGCATGCTCTGGCAAAGCTGCGCCTGCACACTGACACATCCCTCGAATTACTGGGGCAGTCTTTGCGACGACTTTCGGACCAAATCCGAAAATTTCAGAGCTGCACATGTGTAGCCTTTCAAACTGTTGAACTACCCAACGAAGCTGCTCAGCGACAAAGGCGGGAAGTAGCCGAACTCCAGTCTGGCCAGCGAGCGAAGCCATCACGGTCAGGACCTCAGTGCAAGACGTTCAATATCAATACCTACAAGTTCCATGCGTTGGGTGACTATGTTGGAACCATAAGGATGTTCGGGACAACAGATTCATACACCACCCAAATCGTGAGTGTGTCTCTGCATTGTTGTACTACGTATTCCATTCATATAAAATGTAGGGTGAACTTTCTCATCGAATCATCAAGAGGTTTTACGGGCAATCAAACAAGAAAAACGTGGTCAGCCAGTTCGCTACGCAGGAGCGGCGGCATACAGTCCTCAGGCGGCAGCGTGAAGCCCTGAACCCTGAAGTTAGTGATGCAGATTCAAGTGATGACGATCCGGAGATCCGTCATGGCAGATATTCCACGACGTGACAATACATTCAGCTTAGTAGACCTCATTGGAAAGTACCGTGATGATCATGCCATGAAGGTATGGACTTCCGCTACTTTCCTGAACCTCGCTTCTGAGATGGGGTCGGCAGCCAGATTTCGTGCAGAAACTTAAAAACCATCTGCTTTCGCGGCTACTTGGACTGGACTATGACGGGGATGAACGATCCTTCTCACCTGAGGATCGGAACAGTCTTCGGTTAACAAACCATCGAATAGTCGAGTCAAAGATCTTCCGGGTCAATTACACTACCTATGATATTTGCCGTGATCAAGATGTGATACGACCTGGCTCCGACAGCAGTGTCATCATGACACTGTCAAGGGAAACTAACCCCGCTGCGCATCCATTCTGGTATGCACAAGTCCTGCGTGCTTTCCACATCCAGGTCCACTTCTGTCCGGGAGGCGTAAGTCAGCCAAAGCGAAATATGGAAGTCCTCTGGGTACGGTGGCTTGGAGTGGATCCAGACCATCGTTGGGGCTTTAGACAGGCCCGTCTTCCAAAGATTGGCTTCGTCCCAGACAGTAATGATGCATTTGGTTTCTTGGACCCCTCACTGGTTATTCGGGGTTGTCATATCATACCTGCGTTCGTTGACGGCCGCACTGATCTCCTAATGCCTCGTGGGCCATCACTTTCCAGGCGGCCAGGAGAAGTTGACGATTGGAGAGCATTCTATGTGAATATGTAAGCTACTCGCATTTACTGTTATACACAAAGAAATTTAATATGGCCCTCAAAGTTTTGCAGACCGTGATATGTTTGCCCGTTTTGCAGGTATAGGCGTGGGCCATGGTGCAGTCAACTTGGGTCGAGTACCAGCACTAAACGTTACCGAGGACAACGAAGCTGATGTCGAAGCTTATAGAGTTGAAAGTGAGGAGTCCAACATCCCAGATGAGGACAAGGAGCACTCTGACTCGGAGGCTGAGTGCAGTGATGACGAGAATGACAGCAACACTGATGAGGAATTGGACCTGGGAAATGTCTCCAACGATTCGGAAGTGGACGAGGACGATAGTTACTATTAGTATTCGCAATTCATTGTGTTTGCCATGCTACGAGTAAGCCTCATACATATGACCTGTCTTTTCTGAGGTCGGGAAACAGTTCAAGAAACCAATATAGCCTGCAGCTGAGTACAAAGTTGATCAGACATAGTGTTTGCCTTCCCTCGGGAAAAAATGTAATTTGCCACTGGAGTATGATATATGGCACACATGATTATCATGGTGAGATGAAGTGCACAGTCATTTGTAAGGTAGTGTCGAGATGTCATAATCTAGGGGATTATTCTACTAAGAATATATGGCCTGATACTTGGAGTATCATTTTAGAGCCAATCGCCATTGGAACAAAAATTTACATTGATCTGATATGACCAGAGAAGCTTATATGGAGTTGTTGTCAATATTATAGACATGCAGTAACCATACGAATTTGTTGGTTGTTCGAACATAAATATAGTCCATCATAGTACATTCTCAACCCGTACCATCAAGACAACCTTTCTCTCAACACTGTAATACATATCACGCGCTTGTGGTTTCAGTGGTGCTAGCGTCGAGCGAGACTGAGGATACAATGCCCAACGAAAGCGCTCAAAATCGAGCCGTCCGAGTCTGTTAGTTGGAAACTCCAGTGTATATGCACTGTGGAACATGCCAGTGAAGTTCCTGGGCAACACAAGTCCCAACGAAGCCGCCTTGCTGCAGTGAGTGGGGATGGCATTAATGGCCAATCAGGCAAGCAGCACGCGACAATACCGGTCAAGTGATAGTACGAGTCGCGGACACAGGCAGCTTTGAATGGCCTTGCAATGCAGCAGATGGTCTTTACAGGTCCGACGAGGTCTCTGCTACCGCCAGTGCACAAAATGTATGTTTTTGCCATGTCTTTGCTCTCAGTGTGACCTTCTTCAGGTAATTTCATACAAATCTTAGTAACCGCCGGTTTAGAACTCACGCCCATAAAGAAGTGCGATCGAAGCAGCAGATACGATCGACACCTGCGCAAGAGGATGTCCTCGAGTCGTCGACTGGTGTTTTTTTTTTTCGGCGCTTTTCCAAGCTGGAGTGAAAGCACGCACCCAACTTTCCGCACTGACTCCATCCCACGGATCGGAAGCATTGAATTTTATCACGGACCCGCTCTCTTTGCAGCCTCGCTCAATGGAGATATAGTACATATATGGTACTCTACCTTTGATGCCATCTCAAGTTGATCGTCGTCTAATTTGGACAGGCAGTGGCCCAGTGCAAATGCTGACATTCACTCAGGCTTGTCATACCACTTCCGCATCTACTGACTAATAGTAGAGCCCATATAATTCATAGTTACACTGCCAATCAGGGTGGTGCCGAGCGGAGTTTGCATTCGGCATGTGCAACCATGTGTGACTTTTTGACCGTACTGCCGAAGTTGCATAGTTGCTCTCAAGTCCACGAGCATCTGCAGGCACTTCCAAATCGGGCAATTAGACTGAAGTCACAACTCCCGCATCAAATACAAGTCGAATTGAATCCTTCCTCCTAGAAGGATACTACACTGTATTGAAACCAACTTTGACTTCCATTTGAGGGGGAGTGCAAATGGCTAGTATTCTTAACCACTCAGAGTGACCCCATCTGTACAGGTCCAGATAGGGCATGGAATCCTGAGAATTCTGTAGGCCAAAATTTAAAAATGGATGGTAAGTACTTTGCTGATACTGCTCCTGTCTTCTACCACAAAAACAGGTTTCCAGCAGCTCACTAGTATGAGTTGACAT
>Ga0307518_10002197_pt1 | contig 14287 bp, 12 predicted proteins | sample 25_EM_MG_FD_203889 | JGI IMG/M metagenome (GOLD analysis project Ga0307518, IMG submission 203889) | Populus trichocarpa ectomycorrhiza microbial communities from riparian zone in the Pacific Northwest, United States - 25_EM | ecosystem: Host-associated > Plants > Roots > Unclassified | place...
ATATTTGATGCGCCTGCGCGATAATCATGGCGATTATAGTGTCGCCTTCATATTCAGCGTGAGGTACACAGAGGACTTCTTCCCCTCCTCTGTTATCCGTATATATGAGGTCGTCCCTCACCCTGAACGTTGCGAAACGTTTGGGCTCTTCAAACACTTTGGACAGCACGCTGTTGTTCTTGTATCCCACGCTTATAGCGCCTTCGAGCCCCGGCTTCGCTCGTATATGGTTTGGTAGGTCGGGTGAGCTACCCGCAGATTCGAGTAGGCTGGGATCGTCTCCCAAGCTTTCGGAGAGATCTTCTCCCTTACTCCTCTCGGCATTGGTCACCATCTCCTCTGCTTCCATCCTACGAGCTTCCTTCTGCTCAGTCATCCTCTTGTTCTTCATCGTGGGTTCACCCCCCACTTTCCTTATCGCGCTAAGGCACAGTTCCTGCCACCGATCATGGAGAAGGTCGTCCCCTTCTGGGTCCAGGCGAATGTCAGCATTTGCCCAGTCTATATTGTCGTTGGAGACAGATTCTCCACCTCCGTCCTCATAATACCTGGACAGACAGTCCGCTACTCTGTTCTCCGTACCCTTGATGTAGACAATTGTCGTGTCAAATCTGGACATATAATCCAGCCATCGCACCTGTCTGCTGGATAGCTTCCGCTGTGTCTTGAGGTATCCCAGTGCCTCGTGGTCGGTGATGATCGTGAATTTGAATCCGAGGAGTTTGTCCTCTGTCAAGTCCGGGTCTACTCCGGTAGGGGGTCTGGTCAAGTCCGGACGAAAACGGACAAGGGCAGAGGTCAGAGGTTTGGGCAGAGGTTAGCCCGGGCCGGAGTTGCGACCGATTGGATTCAACGACAAGGACAACGAGCATTGATCCCTTGTGTAGGTTCCGGTCAGGTGGAGAGGGAGACAGAGACAGACAAGGGGACAGGAGTAGTAACTTAGATGATTTCAGACTGAGGTGTACAAGGTAAACTAGAGGGTACTTATACTAAGTAGAAACTAGGGTCGAGTATATACGGTGACAAGTAAACAACCTAATAGCGGACAAGGGACGACCGGAGTTAGGACTAGGTCAGGTCTGGTGAAAATAAAGTCAGGTCCAGATAAAATAAGTCAGGTCCGGTGAAAATGCTACAAGGTATAGGATATAACGAGTTCACGGAGAACTCACGTCAAGACAGGGTAGACGGCGAGGTGTGGTAACGAATGAACAGAGCATAGACCAAGGGTCGCACTTAACGGAAGGATATCTGTGCGAGCGTGGCCGGAGTAACTGGTGAGTGACCGGAGTTGAGCTGCAGAGCTGCGAAGCGACCGGAGTGACCGGATAGGACCCGGAGTTGGACATGGTCGTAACAGTATCCCCCTTTTAGGGCCGAACCCATGAGGCCCCAATGAGGCTGTCGTGTGGTCGCCTAGAACAATGCAGAGCCTGGAGTGATTGTCTGAGTACGAAATTTGGATGTATAAAGATCAGACCGGTTTTGCTCTTACTCCCAGTTTTTTGCCTTCTATCACTATGTCTGCGCCAGCCAAGTCCAACACCCCCACTGTTCCCTCTGCGGTCGAGTCCAAGGACTGGACCAAGGCGACAACACCGGAGCTCCAGTCCGGTAGCGAAGACGAGGCGTCCGTCCTCGATGCCAAAACGAAGGAGAGGCGTCGACGCAAGCAGGTCAAGAAAGAGGAGAAGCAACACCGGGAAGAGGCGGAGCGACGAGCGCGTGAAGAGGCGGAGGCCAGGGCACGAGAGGAGGCGGAGCACACAAAGGCGGAGGCAGAGCGAAAGGCGAGGGAGGAGGTGGAGCGGAGGAAGGCGGCGGAGGAGGCTGCCAAACAGAGGGCGGTGGAGGTAGCCGCCAAACAGAAGACGTCGGCGCAAGAGGCGTTGAAGAAGAGGGCGAGGGAGGAACCGGAGGCAGGTCCGGTAGGAGAAGCCCGGTAAGTATTCCTCTTCTTTATTTTGTCTTGTTTTTGTTTTACTGACTCTTGTATAGATGCGTGCGTTGCGCAAAGCATCGTGCAGTGTGCGAGCACAACCTGGAGAGGCCAAAACAGCGGGCGTGCATGAAGTGCGCCGGCTTGAAGGAAAAGTGTGAGTGGCCGGAGGTGGGAGGTCCAGGTCCGGTAGTGGACAAAGGGAAGGGCAAGGCAAAAGAGAAGGAGGCAGCGACGTCACTGCGAGGCGGTGAGAAGAGGAAGAAGAAGAAGACAACGGCGAAGGTCGTCATTGACGACGACGAGGTAGTGGCGGTGGCGGGTCCGTCCAGGTCGAGGTCCGGAACCAACTCCGGGGCCTTCCTGGAGCGGATGGACACGTTGACGGCCACGGTGGAGGCAATGACCGGTCAGATGGCCCGGATCGCAGACTCCACGTGGTCTGTTTTGCGGTCCAACGACCGACTGAGCGCCGGCCTTGAGATGTTCTTCGAGGAGTGCCGGTTTTTCACGTCGGACTTCGTCGTGCCGGAGGAGGAGAGTGAGGAGGAGGTCGATCCAGAGGAGATTGACCAGGAGTTGGAGGAACTCCAGAAGGACCTGGAGGAACAGGAAGGTCCTGCGCCGGAGTAGGTAGTCTGGTCCGGCGCCTTGTAAATAGAATTGTAAATTAGTTTTACTTCTTGTTTATAAAGAGAAGTGTGTGATATTACAGAGTGAAACAGATAGGGGAAACAGATGAGGGAAACAGATAAAGGAAACGGAGGTGAGAGTAATACTATATGGATGCGAGTGGTCCGGGTTTGTCTGGGTACCGGACATGATAATTTTCTAAGAGTTCTGTTGCGTTTCCAAGTTCAGTGGCAAGAAGCCATGACGTTTCTTCATCAGTTCCTTCGTAACCGGACCAACGTACCAAGTACAAAAGCTTGCACGATTTTCGTCGACGATCAACCTTGGAGTCGAGGATCTCAGAGATCTCGAACTCTGGTTCACCATCAACTTCAACCGGTGGTGGAGGAGGCTGTATCCGGTCCGGTATGGTGTTGGGTATGGCCAGTTCGAGTTGGGAGACATGGAAGACAGGATGAACTGCGCGCATGGAGTCTGGAAGGCGGAGCATAAAAGAGAGGGAGCCTACTTGTGCGATGATAGTGTAGGGTCCCAGGTTCTTTTCTGATAGCTTTTTGGATGGTCATGTTGACCGGAAGTATTTGGCTTTCACATTTACTTGATCGCCTACTTTGAAGTCCGGTGCCGGAGTGCGTTTGGCATCAGCCGGACCTTGGTAGCAAAGTTGTGCGTTGGCCATTTCTTCCCGAAGGTATTGATGCAGCGACTCGAGGTCGACTGCGTAGTCACAAGCCCGTGCAGAGGTCATATCTTGTTCCGGATAGACGGAGATGTTAGGATGATAACCTTTGTTGGCGAAGAATGGTGAGACTCCAGTAGTAGCACTAGGTGTGTTGTTGTAAGCGAACTCCGCTAATGGGAGCAGTTCCGCCCAGTTGTCCTGCTGGTAATTGCAATAGACGCGGAGGTATTGTTCGAGTGTCTGGTTGGATCGCTCTGTCTGGCCGTCGCCCTCCGGGTGGTAACCGGAGGTGAAGTGGAGGCGCATGTTGAGGGCTTTTCCGAGTGACCGGAAGAAGTGCGAGACAAACTCTGTACCGCGATCTGAAGTGACGTGGGCGGGGACACCATGCTTGGAGAATACATGGAGCAAGAAGAGTTTCGCGAGCTCCAGGCTAGTGATGGTGTCGTGAGTAGGAATGAATATGGCTTGTTTAGAGAGCCTGTCTACTACGACCAGGATAGCTGTGAATCCGGTTGAGCCAGGGAGTTGCTCAATAAAGTCCATGGATATGGAATTCCAAGGTCTTTCCGGGACAGGAAGCTGTTTTAGTAACCCATAGGGTCGATGGCGCGGTGTCTTAGCTCGAGCGCAGGAGGTGCATGACCGGACGTAGTCCTTGACGAAGGTCCTAAGACCAGGCCAGGTATACTTACGCCGGATTAGTTCCAAAGTCCGGTTTTGCCCAAAGTGGCCAGAGAGTGGGTGATCATGATGATACCGGAGTACCTGGAGGCGGAGACTGTCCAGGTCCGGTACGTAGATGCGACCATCTAGGCGGAGGAAACCTGCCTCATCAGTGGACCAACGAGAGTCCGGTGGGTCTGAGAGGTGGATCTGGGCAATGGGATCTGAGGGGAGAGCAGATAAGATGTCATTGTGGAGTGTTTCCACGTCCATGATGGCAACTGCTCGACGAAGGACCGGGAACTCTAAAACGGTTGCGCGAAGGGAGTTAGTCAGTTGTTCTTGAGTGAACACCGGCCTGAGATTTTGTGGATTAACATGGGCGTAGCCACTATCCCCCTCTTTGGGGTAGACGTCCCATCGTCTAGTGAGAGCGTCCGGCTTGGCACCGAGTTTTCCAGGGCGGAAACGAATGACAAGGTTAAACTGAGAGAGGAACTCGGACCACCGGGCTTGCCGGCGGGAGAGGACTTTTGAGGTAGAGAAATACTCTAGATTCTTGTGGTCAGTGACGACATCAATAGGAGAGGCGGAACCTTCAAGGTAATGGCACCAGTTCTGGAATGCCTCGAAGATGGCAAGGAGTTCCTTGTCCTGGGTGTCATAGTTCAGCTCTGGAGCAGTCAAGGTCCAGGAGTAGAAAGCGACCAGACGGATCTCTCTGTCTGCGCAGGTAATAGACAGGATGCCAGCGACGGCGTAGTCAGAGGCATCTGTTTCCACGATGATAGGGGTATCCGGAATAAAGTGAGTGAGTATGGGCGCAGTAGTGAAGGCGTGCTTGAGAGCATTGAAAGTGTGTTGACAGTCCTCGGAGAAGATTCAAGGAGCATCTTTCCGGGTGAGCCGGGTAAGAGGAACCACAATGTCGGAGTAATTGAAAATGAAACGTCGGTAGAAGTTGGCGAATCCCAAGAAGGATTGGATGTCCTTTACCTTACGAGGTTCAGGCCAATCGGAGATGGTTTGTATTTTGTCCGGAGACATAGTCAGACCTTCAGGGGACAGACGGTAGCCAAGGTATTCCACTGAGTCCGAGTGGAACTCGCATTTCTCCGGTTTGGCGAAGAGGCCATGTAACTGGAGTCGGCGGAGTACCTCCCGGACATGCTGCTGGTGAGACTCCATATCCTCGGAGTAGATGAGGATGTCGTCGAGGTACACGACGACACAGACATCCAGCATGTCAGCAAAGATGGTGTTGACAAAGCGCTGGAATGCTGCAGGGGCGTTAGTGAGGCCAAAGGGCATTACCAACCACTCGTAGGACCCATAGCACGTACGGAAGGTGGTCTTCCACTCGTTGCCCGGAGCAATCCGGACTAGATGGTACATGTGCCAGAGGTCAATCTTGGAATAGACTTTAGCACGGCTGGGTGAGTCCAATAGATCAGAGATAAGGGGGAGTGGATAGCGATCCTTTTTGGTGATTTTGTTAAGGCCTCTAAAATCAATGCAGAGGCAGAGGGAGCCATCCTTCTTCTTGACGAAGAGGACCGGAGCAGCGTGAGAGGAAGCGGTAGGGCGGATGAAACCTGTATTGAGATTCTCATCGATGAACGTCCGGAGGGCGGAGAGCTCGACCGGAGACAGTGAGTAAAGGGTTCCCAAAGGTGGTGAGGTACCTTCTTCAAGCTCAATCTTCAAATCGTAGTCGCGATGTGGGGGAAGTTCAGAGGCTTTTGCTTTACTGAACACATCCGCATAGTCGCGATATTCCGGAGGGACGATGTCCAAGTCCGGCGGAGTTGATATAGAAGAAGACCGGGCCTTTGCTGAGTCGGCAGGATGCAGCTGGAGTTGGTACTTCGTGGATCCTTCTAAACTGCACGCATGCATGAAGGCAGCTGCGTTGATTAGAGAGATGTGCGGAGGGGTGCAAACCGGAGTGTCGACAGATGGCACGAGGCCTGGGGTAGACTGGCCGGAGAGGCCGGAGTCAGGGTTTCCGGGCGGAACCGGAGAGGGAGTCGACAGGGGCGCTGGCAAACTTCCTGCAAGAGTCCAGAATGTTAAACTACTCAATACCCAGTCAATCAACGGATTATAGCGGGTGAGCCAGTTATGTCCAAGGACAATCGAGCATTCAGAATCCAACGGAGCGAGATAAAAGGTCATGGGGGTGACATCACCGGATGCGGGGAACTGCACTGATAAATCGATAGCTTGAGTAATTACATAGTTTGATGTACCGTCGAATAACTGGAGTTGGATGGGAGAGACGGAATAGGAGGTAAGGTTGTTTTTGTGCGCAAATTGTAAATCTACAAAACAATGCGTGGAACCGGAGTCCACAAGAGCGCGGATTTTAGGTATATCAAGAGATAAAAGGAAAACATGAGGCATAAGGGAGTTTGGATCGAAAAGAGTGGACGCGTTGAGGCAGGCCTCCTTGGGTGCACTTCCGGAGTCAACGCAGCTCACCGGTTGTGCGGAGGGCCGGGAGCTGCTTACTCTTCTTTTGACTCGGAGTTGGCACCCGAGTTAGCAGAGTCCGTCTTACTGGACTCAGCAGCGACGGCCGCAGCGTGAGCCTTGGCCTTTTTGGACTTCTTTGGACAGTTGTCCGCGAAGTGTCCAGTACCTCCACAGAACATGCAGAGGTTGTTGTCGAGCCACCTTTTGCGCTCGTCAGCAGTCAGCTTCCTGTCCTTACCAAGCTTGTTGGTTAAGTCCAGTTTGGAGCCGGACGAGGACTGGTTGCTGGTCGTCTTTGACGAGCCAGAGGTGTTGGCGGAGCTGGGGGAGTTGCCGGTCTTGGCCTGACCGGACTTGGGGGTGTTGCCTCCGGAGTTGGAGGGCTTGGGGGTGGACGAGGTAGGTTGGCTCTTCGTTGTACGGGAGATCTCATCTTTGCGCTCCCAATAGCGCGCGTCGATCTCTTGACAAAGGGCTCTCAACCCGTTTAGAGTCAGAGGTTTCCCGACTTGTGCAATCTCATCCTTGAGACGGTCCGGTAAACCGGAGTAAAATAGGCGACAAAGTGCGCCATCTCCATAGTCTTGGACCTGCGAAGCAAGACGGTTGAAATCTACAATGTACCATGTAACACGGTATGAGTCTTTCATCCGGAGATGCTCAAGCTGGTGCTCAGCATCAGCAACTGGGTCATGAGGTCCAAAGGTGCTTTGGAGTTCTGCGACAAAATGGACCCAGCTGTCCATCCAATGCGGACGGTCAGCCGGATCGCCGGAGTTGAGGAGGTCCGGTTCGAACCATTCCAGTGTCATACCTTTTAGATAGGACTGGGCAAACGTCACCCTTGCCCTATCTTGGCGGAAAGCTTTGGCGCGATCCTGGAAACATAGTTCGCACTGGACCAAGAAGGTCTGGAGTTTCTTGGGGTCCGTGCCATCGAAGGTGTCCGGTTCCCGGACTTTGGCACGGGAGGAGGAGGAGTCATTGGTCCGGCGGGAGGAACGGGAGAGGCGATTGACGGCGATGGCGAGGTTGTGGAAGACAGCCAGACTAGGGTCTAGCTCTTCCGTGGCGTCGAGGAATTCATCATCGTCATCGTTGTTGTTGTTGTCATCTCCAGGGTCGTCCGGATCATCTCCGGGACCATCCTCAGGGCCGAACCATTGGAAATGACCGGGTTCGTGGCGCTCCAGGGTGGAGTCGCGATGATAGGGAAACCGATCACCAGAGACAGATTCATGGTGACCTAAGTCTGCAGAACCACGAAGGCTCTGAGACGCAGCATCTCGACGCGGAGTCACCGACGCTGTGGGGTTTCGAGCTGTGAAGCTCCGGAATTGGCTAATGGAAGCCGGAGGTTGCCTGTGGTTAGACAGGGCTTGTTGGGCGGCAGAGAGATGGAGATCATTTACTGCACCTGCTTCTTCAGCAAGTGCTGCAGCGGTACGAGCACGAGAACACGTAGTCATGGTCATAAGGGGATGGGACTAGATGTGCGTACGAAGTTTTTTATAGTGAACCCACACAAGTGTGAGTCTGAAATACTGTCAAGTCCGGGTCTACTCCGGTAGGGGGTCCGGTCAAGTCCAGACGAAAACGGACGAGGGCAGAGGTCAGAGGTTTGGGCAGAGGTTAGCCCGGGCCGGAGTTGCGACCGATTGGATTCAACGACAAGGACAACGAGCGTTGATCCCTTGCGTAGGTTCTGGTCAGGTGGAGACAGAGACAGAGACAGACAAGGGGACAGGAGTAGTAACTTAGATGATTTCAGACTGAGGTGTACAAGGTAAACTAGAGGGTACTTATACTAAGTAGAAACTAGGGTCGAGTATATACGGTGACAAGTAAACAACCTAATAGCGGACAAGGGACGACCGGAGTTAGGACTAGGTCAGGTCTGGTGAAAATAAAGTCAGGACCGGATAAAATAAGTCAGGTCCAGTGAAAATGCTACAAGGTATAGGATATAACGAGTTCACGGAGAACTCACATCAAGACAGGGTAGACGGCGAGGTGTGGTAACGAACGAACAGAGCATAGACCAAGGGTCGCACTTAACGGAAGGATATCTGTGTGAGCGTGGCCGGAGTAACTGGTGAGTGACCGGAGTTGAGCTGCAGAGCTGTGAAGTGACCGGAGTGACCGGATAGGACCCGGAGTTGGACATGGTCGTAACAACATCTCCCTCTACTCAGTGGGGCTCTTCCTTTCTCCTATCACGTCTTCTCACCCTGCGTCTCTCTGTCATGTCTTATCTTCATCCTTCTTATTCTTTGCTATGTTCAGGTCGCTCGTGCTCCCCCTGGTTCACAAGCAGCTTCTCTTGATATCGAAGCTGCATATCGCGGCATTCCCATCCTTCCTGATCACAAACGCTTTCTCGTCGTCATGTTCGATGATCTTCTTTACCTTGATCATGTTCTCCCCTTCGGGCTTACCTCTGCCTCTGGTTTACAAGGCGAAGTGGCAGATGCCATTGTCGACATCTGGGACGCTAAAGGTGTCGGCCCCATCCTCAAGTGGGTCAACGACTTTTGTCTCTTTCGCTCTCCTTCCCCTCTCGGCTTGTTCCTCGGCATTTGTGACGGTGAAGTTTACTGTTACAATTATGATCTCGAGCACGCCAAGTCCCTCATCGCTGATCTTGGTACTCCTTGGCACAGAGAGAAGGGTCAGCCCTTCGGCGATTCTGTTGAATACATCGGCTTCCTTTGGAACATTCCACGCAAGTCGGTTTCTCTTATCGAATCGAAGCGCATCAAATACCTTTCCCATTTGGACCTCTTTCTTGCGTTGTATCATTCCTCTTGCGTTTTCAAGCGCGATGCTGAAAAGGTAGCTGGCACTCTCAACCATATCTCTTTTGTTTTTCCCTTCGCGCGTTCGTTTCTCTCCCCGCTCTACCAGTGGATTTCCGAATTTCCAGATGAGTTCAAGCCACGGTTCATGAGGCCATCCATCATTTCCGACCTGAAATGGTGGTTTTCACTTTTGTCGTCTCCTCAACTGCCTCTTTCTATCGCACTTCTTCCCCCACCCTTAGATCTTCAGATCTGGGTTGATGCGTCTTCTGACTTTGGCATCGGAATCTTGTTTGACAGCTTCTGGGCGGCTTGGCATCTTATCCCTGACTGGCACGGTCCTAGTCACGACATTGGCTGGTTAGAATCTCTCGCCATTGAACTCACTGCCATTGCTATTATCTCTCAAGGTGTGCGCCATTCCCACTATCTCATTCAAAGTGACAACGAGGGCGCTATTGCCTCCTTTCGGAAAGGCCGCTCCCGCAATTTTATGTCCAATCTCTGCATCCGTCACACGGCTCTTATCACACATGAGGCTTCGGTCTCTTTAGATTTCCTTTATGTGCCCTCTGCTGAGAACTTGGCGGATCCCATTTCGCGGGGTTCCTTTCCTTCCCCCACTCTCGCTCTCCCGAATCCTCCTGCTCTCCCCTCCTCTGTCATTCCCTTCTTCCTTCATGGCTGCTCCATCAGTCATTGACGATCTTTTGCAAGGCGTCGATGTGCGCGCAGCTGCAGCCTCCTTCCATTCTCGCCTCAACTCCCTCTCCAGGACTCGCATTGCTTCTTCCATTCATCCTCCTCTCGTCAAACCACCTCATCGCCCACACCCCGATTCCATCATCCACCCTTCCACCCTTCGTCCTCATGTCATTGCCAGTGATCGTCTCATCTGTTGGTCCTCTCCACATGGTGTCAATTACCTCACTTCTCTCGAGGATCGTTACCCTCGCCCTACGGTATTTCGTCTCTTTCAGGTCATGTTGCAGTCGCTCGACTCTCGCACTCGTTCCAATTACGGTGCTGGTCTCCTTCGCTTTACCCAATTTTGTGATGACAATCATATCCCTGAACTAGACCGTATGCCGGCTTCTTCTCAGCTTTTAGCTCTTTTCTCTGCTCATCATGCGGGTTGTTCTTCCGACAAGACACTTAACAACTGGCTTGCCGGCCTCCATATCTGGCATACTGTCAATGGCGCTCCTTGGAACGGAGATAACATGTTACACCACATTTGGCATGGTTTCTCCAAACTTGTTCCACCATTGTCCAGACATGCTAAACGCCCTCCTGTCACCCTTGAGGCCTTATGCATCTTACATGACTGTCTCGACCTTTCTAATTCCTTCGACCTCACCGTCTGGGCTCTCGCTTCTGTTGCCTTTTGGTGCTGTTGCCGGTTAGTTCGGCTCCTTTTTCTCTTCCTTTTTCTTATTTTCCCTTTAGTCTTGGGGAACTTCTCATTCCTGATTTCAATTCTTTTAACCCTTTTAAACACGTTTCTCGTAACGTCCTTCCCCTCTCGTGCCGCTCTCTTAACAACAGTACGCGATACTCTTCCTTTCACATTCCCTGGTCCAAAACTACGCTTAACGACAGTGCTGACATTTCCGTCACCGCTCGCTCCCACCGCACTTGCCCACTTCACGTGCTCACTTCTCATTTTTCCGGCAATCATTCCATTTCGTCCTCTGCACCCCTCTTCGCCTTTCGCACACCCGACAGTTGGTCGCCCATGACTCGTAATTGGTTTCTTCAACGTTGCAATCAAGTTTGGGTTTCTGCCAGTTTTCCCGACATGCCTGGACATGCCTTCCGTATTGGTGGCGCCTGTCAAGCACCTACGATCTCCGCCTTGCTTCTGGGTGCTACTCCGACGAAAAAGGGGACAAGTCCGACGGGAGGAGGTACAACTCCGAAAGGAGGAGATGCAAGTCCAATGTAGAGGAGGACAAGTCCTACAGGGGAGGAGTTCAGCACCTGAAGAAGAGGAAGGAAGACGTAGGGGGTGAGGGCGTTGGCTTCAGCTTATGTGCTGCACCCTTGGACAGGCTCAGCCCTCGTATTTCGGAGGAGCGGAGTTACGATGGAGGAGTAGGAGTAGGAGTAGGAGTAGGAGTAGTCGGAGGAGGAACTTAGAGTCAGGCAGAAGCAAGATGAGGATGGGGCTTTGTTGATATTCGTACTAAGGTACGAGGAGATACACAGAGACTTATATACTAACTGAAAGGACAGGATCCTTGTGATAAACACAAGACATGTGAAAGACAGAGTAGGAGAAACACACGAGAGGAGGAAACACATGAAAGGGGTAAACACATGGAAGGAGTAAGTAGCAACAGGGTGACAAGTAAGTGACAGGAAGGAAACAGGGTATGTACCTGAAGGTATGACAGAAGCGGGCCAGACAGACCAGAGGAACAGAGTAGGAGTTTGGAGGAGAAACGTCGGAGTTGGTAGGAGATATGTCGGAGCTAATAGGAGATACGTCGGAGTTAATAGGAGATACGTCGGAGTTAATAGGAGATACATCGGAGTTAATAGGAGATACATCGGAGTTAATAGGAGATACATCGGAGTTAATAGGAGAGACGTTGGAGCAAAGAGGAGATGCATCGGAGCAAGTAGGAGATGTGTCGGAGTTGGCATGGATGTGACAGCGCCACTGAGCTTCTTCTACAAGGAGTCCCCCCTGACGTTGTCACCACACAAGGCAGATGGAGGTCACAGGCCTTTTTAGAGTACTGGCGCCATATTAATAGCATCCTTCCCCTCTTTATTTCGTCGTCAGCTGACTCCTCTCGCCTCCTCTCCCTTGATACCATTATGGACAATTTTGCTCGTCGCACCAATTCCCGCATTGTCGCTTCTTGTCACTAACATGTATTTTTACTCTGTTCCTTTCGCTGTCTTTGTTTCTGTCACGGTGTCATCGTCTTCAATAATCATTGTGTTCATGTCTCGCTCTAGTGTGTGGGGTTTGGGCGTGGCCACCCATTGTGAGCTTCGCCCTTGTGTGGTCTGGCAGGTGGCCCCTATCTTTCCTCCTTCCACTCGTCAGACCTTTTTCACGCTCAGAAGGCCTGCCCGCCGATGCCATCCTCTCGCCGCGCACCTCTCTCACCCCCTATCTTAGGGGAATCACGTGCACGCCTCCTATCGGCTCTCGGCTCGGTCGTACCCCCTTTGGACTTTGCGCGTGACCCCCAGCCTTCCCCACACACACTATCTATATCGTATTCTAGCTCTTCACATCATACGATCTAGATAGCCGCTCACTACATGCTCTATCACCTCTTCTCTCTCTCGTACTATCATACTTGTATTCTAGTCCTCCCCACTATCATCAGCATCACGCTCGCGCCATACTCACCTCAGCAGCAAAGGTAGCTTATATAGCCCGTTTTTGCCGAATACCAATGCCTGTCACAAGGAGGTTACACCATAGTACAGTTGCTGCAAGTTCAAATCAGCACGACTCCAAGGCTCATGTTCATACCAAGGCATGCCCTAGAATCTATCTTCATCTGTTGGTTCTCCTGGTGTATAGACACGTCAGGTCTGACCTAATATCAGCTGCGACACACAGCGATGACCACACATCCTCGAGATGAGTCTATACATCAGCAAAACACAAAAAAGCCTTCAGTGTGCCATAGTAAGACAAAGTATTGTAAAGTAATTAGCTAGTATCAAGCACTGTACAACCTTGCATAGTCACCCAGCTACCCAGTGCACCTTGGGTACTCGAGGCAAAATACCATCAGAAGCTCATAGCCTCACATTCCCATAGTTGCCCAGCTATCTAGCTTTGCAGATTGCCAAGTGTCATATAGCGAAAAGCACAACTATAGTAGGTACTACTATTCTTTGTGGATACCATCCCATCCCGCTGAGTACTGTCCCATCCCTCTGCTACTCCGGCATCTTTGTCGCCCTGTGTCTCGCCACCATCCTTGTGTCTGCTGGAACGCATGTCACCTTGTCGTCGATCTCCCATGTCATCGCTGTCATGTCACTGTCGCACTGGCCATCTGAGTTATGTTCTCGCAGTCGTCGTCACCGCCATCATCATACCACCATGGCGCTGAGCATGTATCTCAGCTTGTGGTCGTTGCCCACATAGTATCGCTGCCCCGCGTCGTCGTTGTCATGCAGTTATGGCACTGGCCATCTACATCATGCCGACGTCGTCCTGTTGCCGTGACACTTGCCATCTGCGTCATATTGTCATTGTCGTCGTTGTCATAGTCATAGTTGTTGCCGCCGCGGCCCCTGTGTCTCATCACTGGTCATCGATATTCCATCATGGCACTGACCAAGCACATTACCTTGTCGTCGTCGCCTTCTCTAGATTCTCTGCGCGTTCTGAAAAGGTGCTCGACTCTTTCGATCACGGGTGGAGATAGAGTACGTGTCGAGAGTGGTTGAATACAATCGGCTTGTACTGGCATAGTCGTTGTCGTCCAGAAAAAGACCCTACATCAAAAACAAGTAAGTCAGAGCAGGGAGAATGAAAATAAAAACAAACCTAGCATATATGGACATCCGCTCGAGGGGGAGTAGTACGAGCTGTAGCATGGTGGTGCATAGGTTGTCCATGGGGGTGGTCTTATGGCCAATTGTCGTCATGGGTGGCCACCGTCATCGTCACTGCTTGCTGTATGCTGGTGGGACGATTGATATCATTGAAACAGGCGGCACTGGGTGATGGACCAGCAATGAGGGGCGACGAGACGGTAAAAAAAATGCACAAACGGGAGGGATGATCAATATCATCAAAATGGAGGCCACACTTGGTGATGGACCAGCGATGAGCACATAATGCACCTGCATTGTCCCATACAACACGGACAGACGAAGCTGACAATCGGCCATGCTACATGACCAGCTGAGATAGGGCGCAGCCATGGTGCATCCCCATGTCATACGAGTGGGCTAATGGTAAGGTGTTCCACCATGCCATATTGGTGGCTCATGGAAAGGTTGTCACCAAGTAATATTGGTGGGCTGACACACTAGTACACTAGATCAGGATATGGCCTGTGGCAATAGGACCTAATGCAGCAAGGGAGCTGTGGC
>Ga0307518_10002199_pt1 | contig 14281 bp, 24 predicted proteins | sample 25_EM_MG_FD_203889 | JGI IMG/M metagenome (GOLD analysis project Ga0307518, IMG submission 203889) | Populus trichocarpa ectomycorrhiza microbial communities from riparian zone in the Pacific Northwest, United States - 25_EM | ecosystem: Host-associated > Plants > Roots > Unclassified | place...
CACATGACACAGGTGCAGAAGGGTGCCAGTGGTTGTGGCATATGGGTCCAGGGGTATGGATTTGGCAACCCACACCCATACCCCTGAGGTGATGACTAGGAGTAGTGTAGTTATGACTAGGTTAAGTAGGTTTAGGTTTAGTAGTATAGTGATGACTAGGTTAAGTGGGTTATGGCTGAATTAAGCATGTAGGCTAGTTATGGCTAGGTTAAGTATCACTCATTACCAACAATTAATAGAGGTAAAATAGGGGCTAGGACTGGTCCAGACTGGTCCTAGACCAGTCCTCAAGCACCCCAGAAAAGTAGAGGACCAGGACTGATACTTTTTAGAATTGGGTAGGACCAGGACTGCAGTCCAGTCCTCAAATGGTCTGGTCCTGGTCTGGTCCTTGGTCCTTTAGCAGTCCTAGGACCGGACCTTCAAACACTATACTCAGGAAGGTTCTGTTTATTCGTAACTTCTGCCACCTTGGATGAATGTTCACTCCTTCATGCTTGTCATGATACATTGGCCCACTAAATAGGGCCATTCTTACTTGCAGGGCTTGATATTTGTGTACAAATACTGTACATGTCAGACTGTATTTGTTTGTGCACCCGGGAGCTTTTGCCATTACTAGTACTACTATGACCACCAGTGACTTGATGATATTCATAAGCCTGTATGGAACTGCTGGCATGAACCTTGCTTGCGTGCAAGTAGGGGAGGCAGCAGGCTGAAACCTGATCTATATTTGTTGTGACAGTCAAGGTACTCTGGTACATAGGAACCAATCAGTTAGTATGTCTCCTAGAGGAATGACTATCTTCCTCTTCAAAGAGAGTCTAGCTTAGGGAGACTAGTTAGTAGTAAACAGTCACAGTCAATATTTTCTGAGACAATGCTATTGCCCTGCATTGCGAAGCTACAGGACTCCATCCGCACACTCGGAGTTATACGCAATTCCCTTGCTTGACAAGGGTTCTGGGACTTTATTATATCATGAGAACGTCCTACAATGAACTTTTTGCCTTCTTTGGAAGTGTTACCTTTCTGAAAATACACTTCAGTAGTAAGCAAATTGTACTCCTTGAATAACTGTAATTGACTTTCACCATTCCAACTTGGGGAAGTGCCGGCTGCTGCCGGCAACCACCTTGCTTGGAACTACTAGTATCTATGAAATCTGCCACACATCTACTACATCTACTACATTATCATGATAAAGCCAGCAGCAGGGGGTTCCTCCTGCATGGGACCATCTTTGTCATCTTCAAGTGGCTGCGCATCGTCATCATCTTTGCCTCAGTGCAATCACTTCGTTGGCTGCAAGATATGCTGGGCTGTGAGGGCTGTGAGCTGTGTTGATGGTCAACTTCATGCTACGTTCTTTCCGTCTCTTCTCATGCTGTCTGTGCTCTCAATGCATCGAGTTCATCTTCACCTCTGTGCAGTCTGCAGTCTGGCATGTGATGTCATCCACAGCAGTTGTGACGTACACGCTGATGATCATATCCTTGTAAACTATACACTTTGTACCCTGTGTTACAACAAATACATACACCACACAAACTTGGGAAGTGCCGACTGCATCAGTGCAGACCTTGCTTGATACTTGCAGGACACATGGAATACTATACACACCCTATGATAGGTAGGGTGCTTGTTTATTACAAAATACATAGTAAGAACAATCTAAGTAAAGTTGTTATGTAAGTGGGGTGGTGGGCCATCATTGACATGTGGTGGTGGTGTTGTCATTGGTAGTGGTGAAGGTAGCTCATACCCACAGTACCAGTACTTTGCTAATTCACAGCTCACACACAGGGACTTTTGATGTATTAAATGAATTTACTACAATACTCCATAGGTACTACATGGAATAATCTAAGTAATGTTGGCCTGGGTATTGAGTTGGTGAAAGCTGCCATCTCTGTCGTTGCGCGTTGTCATTGTCGTGATGTTGTGGCACTGGCCATGTGTGACATGTTGTCGTCTTCGCCGTGCATACAGAGTCATTGTTGTCGTCACCTTTTTCATGCTGGAATGGGGTCATCATCTTCTCCATGTGCATGGAGACAGCGTCGTGGTTGTCATCACCTTTTCTGTGCTGGCAAGGGGTCGTCCTCACTGTGCGCATGGAGACAATGTCGGCATTGTTGTCACCTTTGCCGTACGCACGGAGACGGTGTCATTGTCGTCATCATCAATGATGTGCTAGCATGGGGTCATCTCTTTATCATGCACACGGAGACAACAATGTCATCATCATCTTCACCATGGCATTGGCCATGGTTGTGGTGTCGACATTGTCACCTCCGCCATGGTGGCATGGAATTGACGTCATCACCATTGTCTTCACCATGGCATTGGCCATGGGTGTTGTAGCATTGATGTCGTCACTTCCGCCATGCTGGCACAAAGTTGTCATTGTCATTGTCTTTGCCATGCCACTGGCCATGGGCGTCATGATGATGACGACGACGTTTTCGCCGTGCGCATGGAGACGTTGTCATTATTGTCGTCACCTTCACCATTCTGGCACGGAGTTGTCGCCATCATTGTCATCTTTGCCATGGCACTGGCCATGGGCATTGTGTCGTCATCGTTGATGCTGCTGCTGCTGGAGGTGGTGGTCGGTGTCATCGTGTTGGTGGCCCATCGTGGCTATTGTCATTGTGCTGGTGGTCAATGACACGGATGGTGGTGGTGGCGGCTGGTGACATTGAAAACAGATGGTCACAGTGGTAGAGGCAGCAAAATGGCTGCTGGTATTGTAACAGATGGTGGTGGTATTGTTGAAATGAATGGGTGGTGCTGGCTGGTGACGTCGAAATGGATGGTGGTGGTGGCACACCGTGGAAGTGAGACAGGGCGGTGTTGACTGGCTGGTGTTCGTCCTCATGGGCCCCTGGAGTGGTTGGGCTGTGACATTGACAGTTGTGGTGGTGTTGGCTGGCTGTCGCCGCTGCCATCATCATGTAGGCAGTGGTTGTGGTGGCTGCTGTTGTTGAGTTACTGTAATAAACAAAATAGAAAGGAACAGAAAACATACAACAGCAGGGGAGATCACACTGTGCGAGCATAGGTGTATGCAGGTGCAGGTGTGCAGAGGACCTGTAATGATAGTTAGTAAATGAAACAAAACGAAACATACTTGCAGGAGCGATCACGCTGCAGTGGTGTGGTTGATGTTGGTCAGGGCAGTGGTGACCAGTGTTGTTGGTGATGCTCAGGGTGTTGGAGTGGTGGCATTATATTACATAACTAGCTTTTGGGTGATGGGTTTGCAGTTGTATGTGGTGGCGATGTGCCAATCCAGGGTGGAGATGGGATTTCGCAGTGAGAGGAGCACTGAAACAAGATGGGCACAGGTAGTCGTTCTATTGGTAGTTCTATTAGCAATACTAGGTAAGTCTCTACTGGTTGTTTGTCACTATTGTGAAATGTTTATGCTCTGTTGTCCAGGTAAGCTAGGCATGGCGAGAAATGGGGGTGCGAGAGACCTTGACAAGCAAGGTGATACACACCACTTCATCCATTTCAATGTTGTCGTTCTGCAACAATCATCCATAATGCATAATCTTACAAGGTCGAATTTTACATCCAATTGTTGTATTCTCCGTCCATCCATCGAACCCTTGCGCCAGGAAGACAAACAGGATTGGCAGGAAAAGCAAAATTTTGTCAAAAGAGGCTGTGTGGGAATGTTGTGTGAGGCAGGGCGTTGGGAGGCATGTGCAATGCTGTCGCACATGTTGAGCGGCAGCGTGTGTGGGAAAGGGAGGTTGTTTGTCAGCGACTCAGCATTTACTTCAAAGCTTTGCAAATGTCCGATCGTGAGTACTAGGTTCAGCTGTATTCCTGGACGCTGCAAGCATTCCAGGTCTATCAAGCACTTTGTCAACTCTATCCATGCGGACCAGTCTGTTAGCCTAGGGATTGTGTATTCGTAATTCTTGATATATCGCATTCTGTAAATCCTCTCACTCCTAATGGTCATCAAACTAACTCAATGTCATTTACTTGAGGACTCTAAGCCATGGATCGTGGTCCCAGCGCAGCACCCAGTCAGTTGGGACACAAGTGCGGTCCTAGCCTCACCCGTGAATACCCTCCAAACCAGCACAAGTGAGTGCAGAGCCAGACACGACTGATAACCCAGCCAACAACACCATGAATGTGCACCCATTCCAAGTCATCTGGTCATGTGGTGGTGATGGTCACACTGGTGGGACTGTCATCGTCATCATCATGGGGTTGACTGTGCCAGTGCTTGACATGCTCTCACAAACATCCACCCCAGACAAATCTCACCTCCAAGATCTCAACAAATTACATATCTAATACTCTGGTTGAGTGTGCCCCCAAAGACAAGCTGGGCACCAAGCCCCTACGGTCAATGATGCTGGATGCTAATGTGCATTTCCTGGAGCAAGCAGTCTTGCTGGACAATGAGGAACTTGCCTGCTCTTCACTTGCGTTCATCGCGCAACAAATCTTACCCAACAAGGACATTTTACCCCGATCCCACCATCTGTTGTCTTCAATGCCTCGCTTGCTCACTGCCCATGATGGCTCCACATGCCTCAAATCAGCTTTATCAGTGGATCCCACAAGGTACCCTCATCCCATCATCCTTGGCTGCCTCATGAAGGGCCTTGGCTGCACACACAACATTCTTATGTTCGATTCCCTCTATTTCATTGCCCAGAAGGTCCTCTTTTTGCCTTACTTCTTCACCAACCCCACCCGGCAGACTGAGGTGTGGTTCCAGATTGAGGACTGGATGATCATCACATGCGCTCATGCTGGCAATATCAAGACTGCTTGTATGCACCATGACTCCATCACTGCACCTGGTGCGGTCACCTCCTGTGATGCATTCGGTTCTCTCATCAAGTGTGAAACCACTGACAACATATCCAACACTCTGGACCTCTTCATGGACTCCGTCGGTTGGGGGTCGAATAAAGCCAAATGTGTACCTTTACAACACCGTCATCTCCAAACTCGCCAAAGTGCACAAGACAGAAGGGCAGACCCTTTCGGACATCAAAGCAGTGATGAGATGGACAACTCGACGGACTCGACCACACAACGAGAGAGAATGGGAGGACTCTATGATTAATGGGTGAACATGATACACTATTTGTAGTTTATCGAAGTACAATACTAGACAATATGATACACATGACCTAATACTACTGCAACTGAGATGGGGATTGAAACATCTGCTATTGTGGTTCTTCCAAAAGTTCTGACACATTTCCTGTTGCAGTGACCTTGTTAAACGTAGCGCACAGCCTTTGTGATTCCAACAAGGCAAATTGTTCCTTGGCTGAAGCTTACGTAAATAACTATACCCTGGCAGAACCCTCTGGTCTCAGTGTCGAGCATTGCTCAAGATTTTGCATAGGCTGTTGCTGACTAGAACGCTGCAATGATTTCAACAAGCTCCTTCCAAGAGTGTCTCTGTGGCTGCTTGTTTGACGATACTGGGGCTTTCACAAGACACAAGAAAACATGTCTGAAGGGCAAGAAACGTCTGGCTCATGTACTCCAGCATGCAAAGGAATCGTATCACTGCAAGAGGAGTCGTATCGGAGGGGGTGAAGAATCTTTGTCGCAAACTGCAGGTTCAGAGCTTGCCTCCCAATCCATTTCAAATGAAGCAGTGCGCCACTGCTCTTCAACTTTCAGATTCTCTTCATAGCTTATTGAATCATACAATGCAGCCCACCCAGACCCAAATTTCAAACGAAGTTCGTGCTGATGAGGTATGTACAACTTTTTTTTATGTGACTAATTCCATTGGAGCCCTCTGAAACAGTGCAGACTGAGGATGATGCACTGCTGGCTGTTCGCAGGTCTTGACGAATGAATCATCAACTCCCAAAATGATTTCAGGACATGCTCCCAGAGCCACCCTTGCCACTGCCTCCCCAAGATGCAGATCTCCTCCTTGAAGTCGATGCATTGCAGGCGAACTCAAGCCCCTCTATGACCCCGAATGTTCCATCCCCACAGGCAGATCCAACTGCTCAGTCAGCACGGCCTCCTTCAAAGTCGTGTGCTGTACTGACTACTCAAAAGAATTCATTCGGTCTATTTCGCGTATATGATGAGGAGTCAATTCCCAATGCCAATGATCCTGAAGACCAAAGCAGGGCTGGCCCTCTTCTAGCTCATAGACTCAATGCGCCCACGTCTCAGACATTGCCAGGCTCTGTGAATCCTTTTCATCCATATCCGAATGAGAGTTCATGGCTCATTGGTGATTGGTATTGGAACCAAGGTGTGCAGAAGTCCAAGCAAAACTTCAAGCAACTTGTAGGGATAATCGCAAGCGCTGACTTTTGGTCTGAAGACCTACGTCAAACCAATTGGACTGCAATTGACCATCAGCTGGGCAGCTTGGGGTCCATGGTCCATGACCCTTCCCAAACAACTATGACAGCCGGCTCAGAAGAATGGGAGGCCGAGGATGGTAGTTGGATATGGAGAGTCATAACCATATCTGTTCCATTTCCTCAACGCTTCTTACATCCCGGACCAAGAAACTACACCATATCTAACTTTTATCACCAATCTCTTCTTTCGATAATCTGCGAGATACTCTTGGATCCAGCACGCTGCAGATACTTTCGGTTTGAGCCCTACTCGCTGCGATGGAAATGTTTGGATGGAGTGGATGATATCGGCGTACATGGTGAACTGTTCACTTCTCAAGCCTTCATTGCTGCACATCATGACTTGCAGAGTGCCCCCTTAGATCCTAGTACCAGTTGCACTTTGCCTCAACACATAGTTGCACTGATGTTTTGGTCTGACGCAACCCAGTTGACTGCCTTTGGAGATGCCAAACTATGGCCTCTCTATGTTTACTTTGGAAACGAATCAAAGTATGAACATTGTACCCCAATTGCTAACCTTTCCTCGCATGCAGCATATTTTCAGACCATATGTATTTTCTGTTTGCAGTGAACCAATTTTAATTGTTTTCAATTTAGTTACCCGATAATTTCAAAGATTTTGTAATGGAGCATGCTGGTGGTGACAAGTTACCTGGTGACCCTCTATTTACCCACTGCCACAGAGAACTATTCCATGCGCAGTGGAATGATCTTTTAGATGATGAATTCCTTCATGAGTATGAGCATGGGATGGTGTTTGAATGTGGGGACAATATCAAGAGGCGACTCTTTCCGCAAATCTTTACATATTCAGCGGCCTATCCAGAAAAGTACGTCTGCACCTTTCTTCAAGCTTACCTACTGAAGAAGCTGTGGCCACAGGGTTCTCATAGCCAATATCCACAACCTTGGTGGATGTCCATGTCCCCAGTGCCTCATCCCTAAGGCAAAGTTTCATAATGTCGTGACGGAGAATGATATGTTACACTGTGATGTTCTAGCTCAGCATGATACAGCGGGAAGATGCAAGAAAATTTCTTCTGCTCGCAGGTTGATATATGAAGAACAATATGTCATTGACACCCCTCAAGTTGAGGTCCTTCTCAAGCCAGAATCTTTGGTCCCAACTGTAGTATGTTTCATGAAGCTTTAATGTAGAATCAGAAAAGTCTTATTACAGTTACAGAATGCCTTTTCATCAAGGCTTGGTCCAGCAGGTTTTGACTTTTTCCTTATGCTTGTTGTTGATTTGCTGCATGAGTTTGAGCTGGGGGTTTGGAAATCCATCTTAATCCACTTGCTTCACATACTAGGTAGCCTCAAGGGGTCAGTGTTGGCTGAACTTGATCGCAGGTGAGATGAATTATTTGCTATTGGAGATTTATCCTGAAATATGGTGAAGGTTTCATCAGGTGCCTACTTTTGGTCAAGATACCATTCGGCGTTTCCACAAGAATGTCTCAGAGCTGAAGAGGTTAGCTGCTCGAGACTTTGAGGATGTACTGCAAGTCAGTGTCAGTTTATTGTCCTGTTTTGCTTAACATGATTGATGTGGTATAGTGTTCTATTCCGGTCTTTGCAGGGCTGCTGCCCGATCCTCATAATGTGCAGGTGCTGCACCTGCTGTTTGTACTCTGTCATTGGCATGGACTCGCCAAGCTACGTCTTCACACAGATGACACTCTTGAAATTTTTGAGAGGGTGACGAAGGACCTTGGTAATCGTATTCGTAGCTTTGCCTCGGATACTTGTCCTTGCTTTGCAACCAAGGAGTTACCACGTGAAGCCCAAGCTCGACGACGACGCCAAGGGCAGCAAGATCCGGGCAGATCTAGCCGATCTCAAGACATTGCGTCACATGCCGGACAACGACCCAAGGGGCTCAACCTTCAAACATACAAGTTACATGCCCTGGCAGATTATCCATCGCAAATCAGAATGTATGGTACCACAGATTCATATTCAACTCAAGCTGTTCGTCCCGCATTGCATATCATGTAGTACAACACTCATTTTTCTACTACACAGGGAGAACTTGAGCACCGTAAAAGTAAAGTCCGGTTTACCAGAACTAGTCACAAGGCATACACATCGCAGTTAGCTTCCATAGAGTGGTGGCAAGCTCGTATTCGGCGTATCCACTTCAGGCGCGATGCACTCAACCTGGCAGATCCTGTGCCGAACAAACCGGAGGAGCACCATGTCATTGGTCAATCGCAAAATTTCCCCGAAGACATCATGAGTTTCATGAAAACTAATATGGGGGATCCTGCTGTCGAAGTAAGTCCCAACAGCCCTTGAGATGGATGGGTCGTCAAACTCATTACTGCTATCAGCATTTCATTTTGAAGCTAAGGGCTCATATTCTCCCCCGCATTGCAGCCATACACCAAGAGGTAAACCCTCAGGCACTCGACACCATGGTCCTCAATTTTTCAGATGATTTGAATGACACTGTACTCCAAGGCCGTTTGTCGCAATTAAATCACGTTCTCTTCAAGGGAAATAGGATCTATCGCCACCGCTTACTTCGCGTCAACTACACCGCTTACGACCTGAAGCGTGGATTTGATTCCATCAACCCACGTACTGATCATCGTGACATTATGTTATTGTCTGATTCAGATGGCAGCAATCACCCCTTTTCTTACGCGCGGGTGTTAGGAATTTTCCATGCCAACATTATATATACTGGACCTGGGTCGAAGGATTTCCAGTCGCGTCGGATCAAGTTTTTGTGGGTGCGGTGGTTTGAGGTATTGCAGGACCGGTTCTCAGCCTGGGAAGAACATGCCCTCGACACTGTCAGGTTCTTACCAATGGCTGACAAGGATGCATTCGGTTTTGTCGACCCTGCCAATGTGCTCAGGGGCTGCCACATTATCCCTTCATTTGCAAATGGTCGACTCCATCCTGATGGTATTGCAATGTCCCATTGTGCGGGGGATTCCAATGACTGGAAGCAGTATTATATCAATCAGTGAGGTCAAGTTGCAACTTAAGGGGTTTAAATTTAATTATATTGCCTAGGTTTGTTGATCGTGACATGCTCATGCGTTATTATTGGGGCCTTGGTATCGGGCACTCATATTCACATGCGGGAGTTTCCACTGACTCACAGTCTTGTTCCACTTCTCAACAACCATGCTCAAGCAAAAATGTCACAGAAGATTATGGATGCCGTGGCAATGATGAGATAGATGAAGGGAAAAATTTGAATGCTGCTGGTATGCAGACAGAGCAAGACTCTGAGTTTGAATTTGAACCAGAAGGCTCCAAGTCTAGCACTGAATCTCAGTCTGACTCAGAGTCTGTTCTGGGTGATCATGTTGATATGTATGGGTGTGGTTTGGATGCTCTGGGTGAGTATTACGAATTTTAACTTCGTTCACACTCTGGATAGTGGCTTCAACCATCTAGTACTAGTACTAGTAAGGTGGTATTAGATCACAAAGGTGGCAATGGCATGGAACTCGGCCGCTTCCCCAACAATCAGTCTACAATGATTGTAGTACACACTTACAATGACAACCACTCCCAGCTCCAGCATCGCCCAACGATGTGACAACAGCCACCTCCAATCCTAGCCACACCTGACGGTGACAACGTCCCCAGCCATGCTGTAGGGGGGGGTTGGGTGTTGCTGCTGCCTCAGGTGAGGCACGCTCGACCCAGGGGCTTCTGGAGGTCTGGCAGAGCTCCCAGGGACTGGGGAGACTAGAAGAACTAGGGAGAGTAGTGGTGGTTCAGTCACTCCAAGACTGAGCTCAAGAATGTATACTGAAGAGAAGGTTATTGCTTAGTAAGCTAAGTACATAGCTAAGGTAAGAGTCCAGTATCAGTACTACCAATCTACACACCTAGAGACAGGACTGTCTCTACAACGCCCAGCCTCAATTTCACCCAATGACAATTGCAACGGTGGCTATCCCCAACTTTGCCCAACTACAATGACTCCTGAGTCCTAGCCTAGTCCGGCGGTGGTGGCCAGTCCCAGCCCCCAGGACATCGATGCCAATGCGGCGCTTGGTGGTGGGTGAAGTGATTGTGACAGTAGAGGTGGCAATGCAGGCAGTTTTGTCTGTGCAGATGAGGTGCACCTGGCATGACTGCTTGATAGGGTGCTCTGGAGAGGCGGGTTGCAGGCGAGGGGCTGTGCAAAGATGCTGAAAGTGGAAAGTGCTCAGTGATGCCTAGACACGCAAATGAGGATGAGAAGGGTTGAGCAGGCATTGGAGTTCACCTTGGCAGAGAGTACAATTCGCTCGAGGCCAGTTGTATCAGTCGGTGAGTGTGTCAGCTAACTATCATGTGCTGTCTTCTCACCCGCCATCACTGCAGACAGGCCTGCACTCCACTGTTGTGACCGTGAGCCAGATTTCCTACTTTGCTCGCCAGTGGTAAAATAAAGCCGAAGGAGATGGGGCCTTTGTGTCCAATGCTCTGCATTGATGGCCCCAACCACTGCTGATCACCACGTCACCATCATCAGTAAGTACCTACCAACGTGAGACAACCCTAAGGGTGAACACCCAAAGAACTACCACACACGAGACTCTGAGGAGGAAATAGGATCGCAAGCGTCTTAGAGTGAAAACCCAAAGAGAGCTCGAATGGAGAGCCTCTTGGTACTGGATTGCACCAGTATATATACTACACTACACGTGTCCTGTGCGAGGCTATCCATGAGGCTGTATACTGTACGAGGCAGTGAACACAGCTGCCATCCTGTGGCAAGGCTATGACATCAAGGGATACAGCATGCACAGCACGAGGCTGTGGTCCAGACAACTCTACAGATAAGATGCACTAGATAAGATACAAGGCTACGATAAGATGAGATAAAAAGTGAGACCGTTACACAACGCCTCTACCATCACTAATGTTGACCATAGCCATGCTACCATGCCGATCACCACCAGCCTGTCCCATGAACGCCGCTGCTGCCATTACCCATTAGTGCTACCATGACAATTGCACCTCCATTACGCCCACACTGACACCGCCATTACCAACGCTGACCATGACCACCATTACCAATCTGACAACATCCCAACACCACCACCACCCGACGACATAATGCACATAATCAGTGCTATGATGGCACAACAGCGATGAGACGACACAAGGCCAGTGTGCATGCATGGGATGGCGGCGGCGGTGATGACGACATGACACACACTGTCAGGCAGCACAATGGCAACAAGACGATGCAGGGCCGCCAGTGCACATGCATGGGACAACGATGGCTATGGCTACCACCACCACATCGACCTTGACCATGGCACGAATGACAAAACCACCAACACAACGATAACGAGGGCCACCACCACCTGTACTGCAACCACAATGGACCCACTGGCCCAGCATGTTGACGACAGCCACCACCACCTGTATGGTGGCGGCACCCCCACTACTCCAGCACGTCTACAATAATGGCCTTGTTGTTACCATGGCCCTGCCACCGCAGAATGTTGACGTCAATGACCACCACCCATATGGCGACTAGGCTATGGCCCCATACTCTGGCACCTTGATGGCCATCAGCACGATGGCAGTCCCACATTCCAACACGTCAACGTTGACGACCACATCACCAGCATGTTGATGGCCACTGTCACCACCCATACAATGAGTGCATTCACTCAAACACATTCCCATTTCTGACTTATTCAGGATCCATCCTATAAGATGGCGATCAGAGAAGCTGGCCTTTTTACCCTTGTAAAAGTTAAAGACCTCTCCCCCCCAACAGCCTCCCCAGTGGGTTTTGGGCTACCAGCACTGGCATTGCTGCCACTGCTTTGTAGGGTGGCCGGCCAGTTTGTATCTTACAAACCCAGGGAAGTCAACTCCAAGTTGTCCTTAAGCATCTGGTTTCTCTTGTTGTGTGTATCCAATCTTCCAAGTTTTTGGTCACACACAAGGGGTGGCCCAACGGAAGGATGGGCCATTGTACTTGACTTTGTTGGTGTGGGTAGGTGATCACAGAACTAATGATACATGGGTTTCAATCCATTGATACCCTACAGGGTATCCACTGACTAAATTGCATCTCCTCTTGGTTGCCTTCATCCTCCTCCTTCAGATTATCCTCAGGACAATCTCCTATGAGAAGTCACTGCACTTATTGTCACCCTCTACAGTCCCTGATGCCCTACTCCCAGCACTGGCATCACCAGTTGCCTTCCCATCGTCAGGGTCCTTCATGAAAAATGAAGCAGCAAAACACAGTCATCACGAATCACCATGGATCATAGATCTCTGTCTGAGACATATCATCAATTACTTGCATGAACCAGCACCTCCAACTCCTGAAACGCACGTAACACTACCCCTCCCGAATACCACACCCTTACCTATACCCTTCCATTTACGTGCTATCATGAGGCGACGGGTTCATCAGGAGGATGTTATGGTAGACACAGAAAACCCTGGTAGAGGGCTGCCAGGGGCCATGGGAGTGGATGATATCTAATAGTGATTATTTCAATGGCCAATTGGAGATACAGAACATCAAGACAGACTAGTGATATGATTTTTTGGCCTACTGCCTGTCGCAAGCACCGGCCAAAGTTTTCAAATTCCTGTTGACATGAGTTTTTGCGGATGTCTGTGTACGTTGCAAGAATACATTTTCCGTATGCAGCTGCCTCCATTGAGCATGTGGTGGTCAAGTGAAAGGCGAGACATTTGTGGGGTGTGTTCACTGTCTGGCCCTGGGCTGCAACAGTCCGACTCGCTCACGGCAGAGAATGGATTAGTCAGCAATAAACAGCTTGTCTTTACTACATTTCTCCTTTTACTCATCTCTCGCTCCGACGTCATGCTCAATGCCTACCTGTTGGCATTGTGTATCTGTGCTCATAGCAGCTACTCTCTACATGTTTTACTGGAACTGCTTATTCGTGGCTGTCATTGGACTACTTCTGAGGATAAGGTTTTGGAACCAGGGAGGTTCTAGCATTTGGATTCAGATTGGTGGGTAGTAATGTGTCCTCTGCAGGACTTCTTGACAGGAACCATGTCCCCAGGATCTATCCATTTTTCACTACTTTCTGGGATAATTCTCCTCAAGAACATCTACTATCACTCAAGTAACCAGACAATTAATGTTGTGAAGGCTCAGATTACTTGGAGATATTGGCTACGTGCCACCATGAACGAGGATGACCTAGCCCAGGAACACATCGGGGGAGAAGATTGTAAGCGAGAAGTCCTCACAAAAATCCACAGCTGACATATTGTAAGTCAACCAACACCATACCAGGACCAATGCTGTATGATTTTGGGCAGGACCAGGACCGCGGTCCAGTCCTAAATCGGTCCTAGGACCAGACCTTCAAACACTATGGACACATCAAATCCGCTACTCACATTTCACATCCCTGCTATCCCACAACAAACATGGATGAAACAGTGCTCTAGAACCCTTCTTACTAGGAGCCCTTATGGAGTACAGAACCTTCCCCTTACTGCTCAATGGAAGACTGCTCTTTGGGAGCACCAAATTTCATGTTTTTGTCCTACAGAAGCTCAATCCAAGAGTTTTGTGACACTCTGTGACCAACTGTTACTCTTCTAGACATTTCAGGCCCCCTGACACTGCTCTTCTGGTCAGATCAATTCTCTTATTATCCCCCAGCCACTCCCATCAGTGGCACTGCTTCAGAAAGTTCAATTAAACACAGGTTGTGCTTCCCTTCTGTCTGAGTCACACAGAGTCACTCTGGCTCACTCTGACTCACTCTGCTGTGCATTATTCATCCCCTCTTGGCATTACTAATCCCCATTACTCCCCTTACCAATCACTTACCAATCATCCTTCAAATCATGCTTATTATGCTGCTTATCAATTCATGACTCATGCCCCTATGATTCAT
>Ga0307518_10002200_pt1 | contig 14270 bp, 7 predicted proteins | sample 25_EM_MG_FD_203889 | JGI IMG/M metagenome (GOLD analysis project Ga0307518, IMG submission 203889) | Populus trichocarpa ectomycorrhiza microbial communities from riparian zone in the Pacific Northwest, United States - 25_EM | ecosystem: Host-associated > Plants > Roots > Unclassified | place...
TGCACTTACATGAGAGTTTGGACACGTACATTAAGTGGTAGACTTTGTAGGGTATTTTCATCTTTTTTAGAAAGCATGGCTGAAGATAACCAATCACTTCATAATGAGAATAATTGTGTTAGAACACTTAGAGACCATATGAATCCAACAAGAACAAGTGCATCATCATGTATAGTTTTCTGCCTTGCTGCATCTCATTTTAATTTTAAGCCAGACATTATTCAACTTTTACCTACTTTTCATGGCTTAGATCTAGAAAATCCATACTTGCATTTGAGAGAATTTAAAGAGGTTTGTAACACCTATAATGACATAAATTGTAGCATGAACACCATCAGATTAAAGCTTTTTTCTTTTTCATTAAAAGATAAAGCTAAAACATGGCTACAAAATCTTAGGTCAGGATCCATTCGTGCTTGGGATGAAATACAACAATAGTTTTTAAAGAAGTTTTTTCCTTCTCAAAGAACAAACTCTTTCAAAAGACAAATCACCACTTTCAGTCAAAAACTAGGAGAAACATTTTATCAGTGTTGGGATAGGTATAAAGACTTGCTTAATACCTGTCCTCATCATGGTTTTGAAACATGGAGATTGGTTTCACAATTTTATGAAGGGTTAACACATAAAGATAGGCAAATAGTGAAATTGATGTGCAATGAAATTTTTTAAGATAAAGACCCTGATAAAGCAATGGAGTACCTAGACTTGCTAGCTGAAAATGCTCAAAATTGGGACACTACAGGCACTTATGAGGCACCAAGTAAAACTCAACCTCATACATCTAGTGGAGGTATGTACAACCTTAGGGAAGATCATGACCTCCAAGCCAAATTTGCATCTTTAGCTAGAAATGTCGAGGCACTGGAATTGAAAAGGAGTGGTCAATTGAAATCTGTTCAAGAAATTGTATGTCAAATCTGTGAAATTAATGAACAACTCAACCAATGATTGTCCAACTTTGCCTTCTTTCAAGGAATGTCTCCATGAACAAGCCAATGCTTTAAACAGTTTCCAATGGCCAAATCATTATCCATACTCACAAACATACAACCCTGGTTGGAGAAATCACCCAAATTTCAGTTGGAAGAGTGGTAACAATAATGCACAAAATTCACAGCCACCATTTCAAGCACACCATAATTTTTAAAATTCTCATGGATATGAATCTCCTTATGTTCCCCCTCCTAGAAGAAATCTTGAGGAAAGTTTGTACGCATTCACTGAAAAGCAAGAGACAATCAACACTCAACTTGTTAAAAGCATAACAAATTTTAAAGAGACTCTTGCAAAATTCATATCTACTCTCAGTTTTCCGGAGAAAGGTAAGTTTCCATCTCAACCACAGCAAAATCCGAAGGGGCAATACAATGCAAATGCAAGCCAACACATGGATCAAGTCTAATCAGTCATTACTCTCCACAGTGGTAAGGTTATTGAAAACCCATTCTTGAACCTTGTGAGAAAGATTATGAGTGAATCTCTAAGGGTAAGGAAGGGGTTAAACCTAAACATTGCAAAGAAAAGAGTGATTACCCACTAGTACTTCTATTTTCTCATGCCATGACCAAACAAAGGGAAGTCAATCACGATTCTGAAATCTTTGAAACTTTCAAACAGGAAGAAATCGAGGATGAAAAAGGCACTAAAAATATTGTTGCGGATGATTTGTCAAAATTGACAATAGATTCGACATCTGACATCACACCAATTGATGATTACTTTCCTGATGAATCTTTACTTTCTCTTAGTTTAATACCTTGGTCTGCTACTTGTCAATTTTCTTGCTTTAGGATATTTGCCAGCTCATTGGAGTACCCAAGACAAAAGAAAGTTTTTGAACGAAGTGAAGAAATTTTATTGGGATGACCCTAACTTATTCAAATATTGTCCTGATCAAATATTTTGAAGATGCATTCCCGACAATGAGTTAAGTAGTGTCATTAAATTTTGTCATTCTGAGGCATGTGAGGGTTATTACTCTTCAAAGAAGACAACTGCAAAAATCTTACAATGTGAATTTTATTGGCCTACCATGTTCAAGAACACGCATACATTCTGCAAAACCTGTGAAAATTGTCAAAATGTGGGATTTATTTTAAAACATAGAGAGTCTTTAGATAATCTTCTATTGACTCTTAAGTCTCATCATAGTGGAGATGTGCATCGTGCAATTCATGATTTATGGCCCCATTTTCATAAAGAACATGCTCATCATAGTCTTGAGAATCTGACTAAAAAAGACCCTATTTGCCAGTTTTTAAGAAAACTGTATGGGAAGCTTATCCCCGACCTATAGAGGGTGTTTAAGCCGTTCTTGGACATAAAACCAAGGAAAGATGTGAGTCATAATCACAACTACAATTTAAGCCTTAGTTTGTAAGAAATTATGTCTTTTGGTTTTATTAATAGCATAATATTTGTGTTTTGTTGTTTATTATATTTGTTTAAGTGTGTTTCAGGTTTGTCAGTAGTCGTTGTTTCAGGTGATGTCTTCTATAATCTACCTTTCTACCTTAGAACATTGAGGACAATGTTTCATTTTGGTTAGGAGGAGAGGGTAGTAGTTGACAATAAAAACTAACTAACTAACTTTTTGTTGTTATTAAGATGATTTGATAGAACTGTTATTGTTAGGATGACAAAGTAAGAAGGAATTTTATTGACTCTTGAGATGTATCCTATTAAACATTTTCCAATGGTTATTTGCAACATTCATAACAAGGTTTTATCATGCTTTTCTTATGAAATATTCAGGTTTACAAACTCTTGCATTGTTATCACTTGATTCTGCTCATATACTCATTTAACAAGTATTCTTAAACCTTCATTTTCATACACACACTTTAACATATGATTGTAGGTTGCACATTGGATTATTATATTATTTATGTTGTTTTGTTAAAGGTAACAACTAAGGAAAATAGATAGTATATAATTTGCAAAAAAAAAAACAAATTGATAATATTTATGATAATAAAAAAGTAGATAAGTTTGGTTTTTTAGCCTCCCTAACCTAAGCAATTAAGCCCGAAGAGGTGTTTTAACACCTAATACCCTAAAGTCAACTGACTTGGGAGCTATTGGCCCAGTGCTTGTTACATGGGTTAAAGATGCATTGTGTTTTAAGTTATATATATATATATATATATATATATATATATATATTAAAAAAAAAGATAATAATCTCAACCCAAGGAAGTTAACTTTAGAAAAACATTAGAACAGAATATTATTTTCTTCCAATAAAAGCCTCATCATCTATGTTTTCATACATTGAGCACATTAAAAAAAAGGTTTATTAATATCTTGTTTCAACAATATGAAGCAGATATATAAATTTAATGAGAGTTTGTTTATTTGGATAGATTAATGGAAGTTGAATGATGAATGCCTTGCTTTGTGGAAATTGCAAATTGTTTTTCTATTTTAACGCTTTGATTATTAGGGACTAGTAATAAGCTGGTTGTGGGTGTGATTAGTACTTAAAAGTGTATTTTTATTAAGGTTTTATATCATCATATTGCACTTAAAGTATCAATAACTCCTTAACTAGAGCATGTTTTATAATAACAAGTCTAATAATATAAGATACTTTTAATTTATGGTAAATATTCATCCTAAATGCATGCATATCACATAAATCAAATGATTGATTGATGAGTTTAACTACTTAAATTGAGAAGACAAAGAGGGCTAACTTTAGAAAAGAGATGTTGGTTGAATTCAAACTGGAACACTATTTGGTTATTGGATCATAACTAGAGCTGTAGAACTTAGATTTAGGTTTGGTTTATATGTATGGAAAGCTAAGATATAGGCCTAAAACTTTCATGAAGAGTCCAAGATCTAAAAGGGTCGTTTTCAAGTTCAAATTGTAGCAACAACAGAGAAGTCGGAATCTGTCCTGTAGCCCAGACACTGTTCAATGTTTAGCCCATATCTCAAGTTTTAGAAGTCCAAATGCACTGATTCTTATTTTGTTGGAAAGCAGAGACAATTTCCCAGAACCTTCATGAAGACTACCCGTTCAAATTCTGATGTTATCAATGATGTTTTGTTTAGACAAGAAAATAAGGATTGTCACCAAGTCAAGATGTGGCCACCCACTCAACAATTAGTCATCAAATCAATAGTTCTGAATTTTGGCCTATAAAATGAGGCATTTGCCATGCATTTAGGCATCTTGGTTTTCAAATCAAGATCATGTTCTTGCTCTCTTTCTTTATATTTTTGTAATGCTTAAGTTTTGCTTTCATTAATCTCTTGTTTATGCCTTTCATTTCCTTTACTATACTTATATAATCATGTTCTCCTTTTGTTTATTTATGTTTCTCTTCTTCATTATGTTTAGCTAAGTTTATTATGTCAAGGTGAAAAGGTTTCACTAATGGTATTAGGATAAGTATAATATAAACTCAATATGGACTTCAATGATTATATCCTTAACAACTTGCTATTAACATGTCTTGTCATTTTTATCTTATTAATTCTTAATACCTTATTTGTTAAATGGTTAATCTAGATTTGTGTTGTATAACACTTGGTACAACAAATGCTTGGCACTTTCATAGCCAACAATATGGTATAACCTACACCTATGCTATGAAAGGAACTTGATTTGTTGTTAACATAAGTTAGCATCATGAATTCCTGACAATATTTAAAAGTTTGGTGTTACTTAAATAGGATAATTAATATGATCATGTTAATAATTTATAATGAGCTATTAATGACAAAGCATCTGATTGGAACCTCCTTTGTGTGTGGTTTCCAGTTGAGTAATAAAAAGAGTTTATATTATACTTATTTGAAATACCATTAGTGGATCCTCTAATCTTGACAACTGTTTTTATCATTGTTTAATCTTCACATTAATCTTACATCTCAAAGTCCTATTTAACTCACATCATCATCATCATCATCATCATTATTATTATTTATAATTTATATAGTTAACCTCCCTGTGGTTCAACCCCGGTCTTACCGGGTTATTTATTACTTCGACACTCCTGCACTTAGGATAAGACATCAATTTTTTTATCGTGTCACCTCACAACAGAGTGATAAACCAACAAAACACAAAAAAAAAAAACCAGAGAGGTAACAAAAATCCAGAGAATAAAAACCAAAGAGAAAAAAAAAGAAAAAAAAAAGAAATCAAGAGAGACAGAAGATCAGCTAGAGGAGTCTTGTTCATCCACACCAGTCCTCAGCGCCACCCGATCAGCTAGAAAAAGCATCGCCCTTAGTCTCGCCTCCGGTTACACCTGGTAAGCCTTTCGTTTCCCCTTGTTTTCATTTTAATTACCTTGTTTTTGTAGCAAGCGTGCGTGAACAATTCATGCATGCCTATTGATAATGGCCGGCTTGGTCACTAGGCCGAGCGAGTGACCAAGCCAGGTCGACTAGATCTAGCCTAGCCCATATAGTTGGGCGAGATCCAGCCCAAAAAAAAAAACAGGAACTGTTGAGCCGAGCTGGGCCTCAAGCCCAGCCGGCCCAATTTTCTTTGGGCTAGGGGTGTGTTTGGCAAAACACACATTTAAGCCCTTTCCCTTTAATCTCACATTTCTTTATTTTGATAACTAGCCAAAGAAGGTTTTTTTAGATATCTGAAAATTCTGAAAAAAAAAAATTAGGGATCCTTTTTTATTTATTTATTGATCCCCAGTACCTTTTTTTTGTTGTTGATCCCCAGTACCTTTTTTTGTTGATCTTACTATGTATTTGGGTTGTAAATTTTTATTGTGAAATACAAATATGGTATGCAATACATATTTGTCTTTTCTTTTCTTTTTATTTCTAAAAAAATAAAAAAATAGGTTTTTGCTTTCAATCCAAATTTCACTGGTTTATTCATTGGCGTCAGAGTCAGAAATACCATATTTTTTGGGTTACGTAACATTTATCAATGCCAGAGTTGAAAATATTCGTAGTTGAATATTCACTGGCACCAAAGTCAGGAATGTTATAAGTGGACCATCAAAAACAGAATAAAACAAACCCTTAGCAATTTAAGACAAAACAAGCAAAGCAGCCTATCTCAAGTAGGACGCTTAAGGGATGATAGTATCTTTCTTTTCGTGTAACCAGTCTCGTACTATGTAATCTTTGTTGACCAGTTAGTGTTTATAGTGATCATAATACTAGATGACGACTCATTACACTAGACCTTCCCCTATAAGAACAAAATGTCAGATATCTTTTCTTTTTCTAAGAAATTTTTAAAGGTCGTCACGATGTCGAGTGCGACAAGTAACATGTATCATTTTGGGATCGTTTGTAATGTTACTTAATTATATAATAACTATGTTAAACTTTTAATTTTGATGCACAAACATATACAAATTCTACTATTAAGATATTTTCATGATTTTATGTTCGTGTTTGATTTCTATTTTCCCTAAGATGCATAATTATTTACAAATATTTTTATTGAGGATTTGGGTGAAATAATAAGTATCATTGATGTGGTTAAGATCGAGGATGATTGCATCATGAATGGAAAATATATATATATATATCCCACATTTTAATAAGCATGATTGTGTGGTTAGTCCCAGTATTTGGGACACCTTGGGGAGATCTTGTACTATTTGTCAAAAAGAAAGAAGGTATACTTAGATCGAGCATCGATTATCGACACTTGAATAAAGTGAACATGAAGAATAAGTATCTGCTTTAACAAATAGACAATATGTTTGATCAATTAAAGGGTGTTAAGGTATTTTTCATGATAGATTTAAGGTTTGGGTACCACCAGTTAAGGATTACAGAATAGGATATGCGAAAAACAGTTTCTAGTAATGCTTTTCGGGTTGACAAATACCCCGGCAGTATTTATGGATTTGATAAATCGGATTTTTCAGCCATACTTGGATAAATGTGTTGTAGTGTTCATCGATGATATATTAGTGTATTCTAGCTCTTATTTGAAACATGAGTAGAATTTAAGGAAAGTATTACAAATACTAAGAGAAAATAAATTGTATGCAAAACTAGATAAGTGTGAGTTTTGGCTTAAGAAAATGGTGTTTTTGGGACATGTTATATCTATAGAAGGAATATTTATTGTCCAAGAAAGGTAGAGGTTGTTTTTAAGTGGGAGAAATATACCAATGTGATGGAAATCCATAGTTTATTGAGTCTTGCTTGATATTATCGAAACTTTATTGAGGCATTTTTCAACTATTGCATATCTTTTGACTCGATTAACCCGTAAAGAGGTCAGATTCATTTGGTCAAGGAATGTGAGGAGAGTTTTCAAGAATTGGAAGGAAGGCTCACTTATGCTCCCGTGTTGACGCTGTCATATGGGACTAAAGGGTTTGTAGTGTATAGTGATGCTTCAAAAAGAGGTTTGAGGTGTGTGTTGATGTAACATGGAAGAGTAATTGCTTATGGGTCAAGAAAATTGAAGCCTTGTAAAGTAAATTACCTCGTGCATGATTTGGAACTTGTAGGAGTGATGTTTGCTCTTCGGGTATGGAGACATTACTTGTATGGATCTCAAGTGCAAATTTTCACAGATCACAAGAGCTTGAAGTATTTAAGGTCGAAAAAAGAGCTAAATATACGACAAATGAGGTGGATGCAATTGGTAAAAGACTACGATTGTGTGATTGACTATATCATCCAAGAAAGGCTAATGCAATTGCTGATTATTTAAGTCAGAAAGGAAGGGCAGTGGTATGTGGTGTGAAGGTTCAAGAGTGAAGGGTTTTAACAGAACTAAAAAGGATGAACTTATAATTAAGTATAGGACCAAAGAGATTCTTAATAGCTCAGATTAAGATTTGATCGATACTATAGGATAAAGTACTAGAGGCTCAACAGGTGGAGAAAATAGAAAAAGTTAAGGAAAAGTTGAATCAAGAAATTGAAACACCTTTTCAAATTCTAAATGATGGGTTAGTGGCAATGGATATGAGGGTTTACTTGTCAAATGACAAAGGTCTAATTTGACCCTAGACGATTAAGATTGATATGGAAGTTAGGGAGAAATGTATAAAATAAGAAAATCATTATTAAAGACTAATGTTTTCAATATTGAGTTGTAATTAAAGGAATTGTTATATCAATATCGTTTTAATATATTCATTATTGTTTATGGTTGCTTCATTTATTGTAATGTTATGTTGCACTTTTCAGGGTCATATTATTCACGTCAACAGTAACCACATCTTATTCTACTTTTGTTATCGTAGATTAGAAGTAACGTGTATCATTTTGGGATTGTTTGTAATGTTACTTAATTGTGTAATAGCCATGTTAAACCGTTACTTTTGATGCATGAACATATACAAATTCTACTACTAAGATATTTTCATGATTTTATGTTTGTGTTTGATTTTTATTTTCCCTAAAATGCATAATTATTTACAAATAAGTTTCTTGAGGATTTGGGTGAAATAATGATTATCATTGATGTGGTTAAAATCAAGGATGATTGGATTATGAATGCAAAATGTGAATTAGAAGTGTAACAGGTTATTGTCGATAACTTGGGATCTCCTCTTATAGATAAGACTTTGCCAAAATTTTAGTAGATTATAAAAAAAAAATTCTCGTGTTTTAATAAGATCGTGTTTTGTCCTGGTATTTAGGATTGTGACATAGCATAACAAACCTATAACCATAGTAATTAGGGTCGAGCCAACTTGGGATATCTCGTCCGCGAGTTGGATCATAAGTTTAGAATAACCTCATAAAAAAATAAAAATGATTATAATGCTCTTTTTACAAATAAAAAAATATATATGTTAACTTTTCAAACCTATAACCTAGTCACTATATCCAAAGTACCGAATCTGAAAAACAAAACATGAAGTCCAATTCTCAATCAATCAATTATTGATGGATGAAATTAAAAAGAAAAGAAAAGAATTTCAATTATAAAAAAGAATTCAAAAAATAGAAATTAAAAGAATGAGAATCAAAATTGAAAAATAAATAAATTTTATATTTGATTGAAGGGTGAAATTAAAAAGAAAAATCAGTTTAGTAAAAGGACAAAAAAAATCAAAAGAATAAGGATCGAAATTGACATAAAAATTAAAACAATGTTTTGATTAAAGGATAAAATTGAAAAGAATAACAAATTTTACAAAAAAAAAACCAAGAAAAAATTAGAAATCAAAACAATGAGGATCAAATTGGAAAACATAATATCATTAATTTGAATTGAATGATGAAATTGAAAACCAATAAAACTTTTACAAAATGATCAAGGAAAAAATAGAAATCCAAAAAATAAAGACCAAATTGAAAAACATAATATTTGGTAAATTGGGATTGAAGGATAAAATCAAAAACATATAAAACTTCTACAAAACAACCAAGATAAAAATTAGAAATAAAAAAAATAAGGATTGAAGTTGAAATACCAACAACCAAGAGGGTCAAATTGTAATTTCAAAGGGAGGAGAGAGAATAGAAGGGAAAAAAGAAAGGCACATCGGTGACAAATCGGATCAGCACAGGAGACACGTGCCACACCAACAGAAAAATAACACAACAACACTTCCAACAATATGGTATAAAGGCATTTTTGTACACCGAGAGGTGCAACACTCGTCTGTCCTTTTTATTTTTTTTATTGATGAAAATGACGAATTGCCTCTGAGCCAACTTTTATTGATTATGCTAAAATCTTTGTGAAAAATATGAAAAATCCCCTTCACTCCAAGTTTACATTTTTTTTTTCTTTTAAAGGTATTTGCATAGTTTCATTGTGTATTTTAATTGTTTATTATTTTTTATATTTTATAAAATACAAAATTTCCCCATAGTTTAAATTGTAATAACAAAAAATTCATTGTGAAAATACAAGAATACCCCTTAACGCTAGATTTTTTTTTTCTTTCAAAGGTATTTTGATCATTTCATTGTGAATCAATAAGGAAAAAGAATTATTTTTTTTCTGGTCAATTTGATGATGGCAAATAAGCATTGTGAAAAAAACTTAAATGCCCTTGATTGCTTGTTATTGACATATCACAATGCCTTTGAAAAGTACCTTTTTTTTTTTTGTCCTAATCTTGTTATTGACATATCAAAATAAATATTCTAAAACCAAAAATTATGTTTTTTTTTCCATTAGAATTCTATAAGATTAAGTGAATATCACATTTTACTTTGTTGCTTTTATTTTTTTCATTTCACAAAATCGTATGTTGATCTTACATATGCCTTGTCTTGTTTTTTTTTTTTTCAACTAATTTCTCCCACTAGTTTTGAACTATTTATCAAATATTATGTTATTTTTTTATTATATAATTTATCATTTTAGTGATGTTTGTGTTTTATTGTTTGTGTTTGTGTTTAATAGTTAATTACTATTGACTACTTTGATGTTCTTTTTATTGATCTTTATTCTTTTAATCAATGAAATTCTCATTTGTCAGTAAATTATGAAAAACAGAAACTAAATTAAAATTCTTTGAAGGAAGGATTTGAAATTATAAGATCTTCCATTGTGAAAATAGTGATTATTAGTACCACTAGTTCAAAGGCCTATTGATCTAACAACGAGTCATTTAGTTCAATTAAAAACTTTGATTTTGTTTTTTATTTAATACGTATATTGTGTGCGAGAACAAATTAATAACAAAACACGATTTAAAAAAAAAAAAAAAAACACCGTGGGTCAATACTGTTTTTACTGTGGATTCATACAATTTTTCTTTCTCATCTTGTATTTCAATCATTTTGGTGCGCACGAGATTCATTTATTTCCTTCTTCCTCCGGCAACCGAGCCTTTTCTCTCGGTGCGTCCCCTTACTTCTTGTGCATGGAGGGACGCTAGCCCAGTGGCCATTGTTGGATTGAAAGTAGCTGAGTTCATTTATGGATATTTGGTGAGGCTGAATCTGTGTTCTCACAACTTTCTTTATGGTGGCTATGCTGTGGGGAGAATTGGTTGTTCGTTGTGAAAATAAGCCTAGGCACTCTCCCATCATTTTTTCTAGTGCATTACGTATTAGGGACCAATTAACATGCATAATGCAATAATGTTATTCATTATTGGGTAATAATGCTTACTTGCCACATCTTTTATAGTTGATTGATTTGATTCATTCAGCATACAAAATTAAAGAAAATAGGGGTATTGGCTATACTAAAAATAAAAATAAGTATCCATTACTCTATACTAAAAGACATAAGCATTTTACTGTATAAATTCATAGTAAAATGTTGATTTTACCCTTCTCCACTATTGATAGGTCAGTTTTTGGAATAATTGTGATTTTTTTTTTAATTTTCACTTTAGTCCTCGAATTTTTATTTTGTGCGATTTGGACCTTTTGAGTCCAAATTAGCCCCTAATTGCATATTTTTTAAGGAGGGAGGGTCGAATTAAAAGATAAGGGACTGAAATGAAAATCATAAGTAACATGGGGGCGGGTTGAAAGTTTTGTTAAAACATTCATTTTAATCCCCATAGTTTTTAGATATTAGGAGACTAATCCCTTGAATTTTAAGACAATACATTTTGGTACTTAACTTTATTTTTCTCTTTTTTTAGTCTTTTTTTGTTCGGAGGGGAGAGAGGGAGTCGTTGTATTCTGGTTTAGAGAGAGAAAGTAGTCGTTGGGGAAGATTATGGCCACCAAAACGGTTGTGTTTTGTGTCAAAAGGTTGCATATGATGAGGGGGGTTCCATTTAGGGTTTTTTTTTTACCTTAAAAACACCTAAAAAAATCTGAGCTTGAGAAAAAATTTTGTTTCGGGTGGATTTCAGGTTTTGGGGCGATTTATTAGGTTTTTGGTGGCTATGGATTGGTTTAATAAGGTTTTTAAGGTGTTTTCTACGTGTGTTTGGGTCAAAATTGGTTGAAAATGGGTTTTTGAGTGTAAAAATCAAATGACCTCGTTTATCTGCCCACCACAGTGGCCGAATTCTGGGTTATGCCAGCAACGCGTCATTTTTTTTATATACTTGGGGCCGACGACGCGTCATCCACCCCCTTAAACTTTTTAAAAAATAAAGGCCCACGTGCAAGCCGTTACTTTATTGGGCTAGTCGCTAGGCTTGGCCTAATTCTTTTTTTTTTTTTTTTAAGTTATCAGTTTTTAAAAAATAATGCATTATTTATGTGTATTTTTTCAAATAAATTTTGATTTTATGTTTTAATTATATTGTGATTATTTTTAAATAATATTGGGCATGTTTAATTTTTAAAAAGGTAGGTATGATTCATTTGTGATTTTTTTCTTAATTTTATATACATTAAATTTGTTTTTTTTTAATATTAATTTTTTATAAGATTTTTCATATGTGCAGCCTTGCATTACTTTTTAAAAATTATTATTCATTAAATTTTATTTATGTGTCGGTTTCTATTATAATTCTTATGTGTTTTCTATTACAAATTTATTTTGATATAGGAATTCATTAAATATAATCAGGTAAATTACTTATATTGCAATGTTAGATATTTTGATCTTCATTTTTTCTTGGTTTTCTCAATTTCATTTTTTTATTGTTGATGAATTATTTTTATTACTTTACACAATGGTTATTTATTTTTTTAATTAGATGAGTGCATAAGTTTTTTGATTTATATCTAAGAGTTTTTTTAGTGTAAAAAAACAAGTTGAACAATTCTGTATATTCATTTTTTTTAATCATGTTTTAATGTTTAAGATTTGATGCTTATTCTTACTATTTTTTATTTATTTTCCTTTGATCTTTTATGAAAGTTTCATTGTTTTTAGTTTCACCCTTCAATCCAAGTTTATAGTGTATTTTTTTATATCTTCGTTCTTTTGATTTTTGTCTTTTTGTTAATATTTTTATTCTTTTCAATTTAACTCTCAAATTTATAATTTGTTGCTGCCTTTTGATTTTTTTTATTGCAATTTTAACACTCATTATTTTTATTGTATTTTTTTCATTTTTTTCATTTTTGTCTTGTTTTTTTGTGATTTTAACCTTCATGATTTTTTCATGTATAATGCTTTCAGTTTTATAACTCGGGTCACTGTTTAAAAGGTTAACAGTAATTGACTTTTTTTTATATTCATATTTTTTTATTTTTCTTTCTTTGCAATTATCTTATTCTCATTTAATTTTTACTTTGTTAACAAATAAGATCATTGAGATGTTTTGGGAATATTGTGAAGATATATTTCTATAATATTGACAAGCGTTCATCTTTTGCATTGAATCGTTGTTTTTTTCGCTTTATTTGTTGTCGATATCATTAATTTCTAATGATATTATTAAATTAACTGAGTTTATTAAACTCATTTAAGCCAATTACCTTAATATTATATATTTTTTATTTTTTAAAAAATATTTACATTTTTTGATTTTTTTATGCCAAAAAAAAAGTTGGCTCACGGCGCAGCGCGAGCCATCTAACTAGTGTGTTAACTAAATAATAATAGTATTTGTTCACTACCCAACAAAAGAAAGAAAAGCTAAAATCAATCATCAAAAGTGAAATCGACTAGGTCTAGAAAGAGTCTAACTCAATGATAGGAAGCGATCGACCATAAGAATTGGAATTTATGGTCATCAAAGAGAGTTAAAAGACGTGATTGACCAAGAAAAGTCAATCGACTACAGAGATAAAAGTTCACGTGATTGACTAGAAAATCAAGTCCTACCCTAAATAAGAGTATGTGGTAAATTACACTAGTGAGAATTTCAAGTTAGTTAAGAATCATATGACCACCAAAAAGAAGAGGTGTTAATAGATATATGAATTGCATTAGGAGTCATGTTATGAGCTTCTAGTATGTTATCAGCAGTTTGTATAGAGTTAGGTGTTAGCCTAAAGGTCTTTAATTACCTATGGACTATTTGTTTTGATGATAATAATATATTATTGCATCTAATTTCATTACAACATTTAACAGTTTTACCGACATAATTTTTCTGTCAGCATACGACACATATTCCGTTGGTAATTAATTTACCGACGAAAATACTCCGTCGGTGAATCTTTCATTGGTAATTTTTTGTCCGTCGGTAAATCCGTTGGTAATAAAAAAAATATTATTACCAACGGATTTACTGACAGAACAGACCGTAAAAAAAAATTATCCGCTTCATTACGTCGATATATCCCTCGAAAAATACCATCGGTAATTCTGTCGGTAATTATTTAAAAACATTTTAAAAATCTGTTTTATAAAATTATAAAATAATTAAATTAACATAAATCAACACTCTATAATATATACTCAAAATGCTTGGAAAAAAGAATAAGAAAATCAACTCAAACAAATTTGCAACAAATAAATAAAATGAAAA
>Ga0307518_10002201_pt1 | contig 14268 bp, 12 predicted proteins | sample 25_EM_MG_FD_203889 | JGI IMG/M metagenome (GOLD analysis project Ga0307518, IMG submission 203889) | Populus trichocarpa ectomycorrhiza microbial communities from riparian zone in the Pacific Northwest, United States - 25_EM | ecosystem: Host-associated > Plants > Roots > Unclassified | place...
TTATTTTAATATGCTAAAAAAAAAAAAAAAAACTCTTAACCCTCTCTACTCCACACAAAAGTAAAACATAGGATTAAATAATATTCTCTCACTTGTTTTGTTTTGATTTGTTTTGTCTTGTCTGTACTTTAACTTTTGTACCAGAAGCAACGGAAGGAACCAATCCAAACTGTATGTGTGCTCAGAGTTGAGTTACAACACTTTATTTATTTATGTTAGAAAGATAAGATAGAGAGACTCAGAAGAAGAAGCAGCGGCAGCGGCAGATGATGGCATTAGCAGCAGCGGCAGGAGGAGGTGGAGGAAATAGGATTGCCAGTAGCAGCAGCAGCATAATCTCCCGAAACAACAGAGCTGCTTCTTCTATTCCTACGATCACTTTGCCATTAATCTCAAAACTTCGAAACAACAACAAACATACTAATAACTCACTCCACCATCCCTTCCAATACAAACTTCCAACTACATCTAATTGTGTCGCAAAGACCAGTAGTACTGTCTCAGCTGCTCCAGTCCAGCAAACCATCAATCCCACCACCTCCACAACTCGTAAGTTCTTGTCTCAGACTTCAAAGAATTCTCTCATGATTTTATCTTTACTGCTTAATTAATTACCTCACCCCTAGACCAAGAAGAATAACGCAAAAAAGGAACATGGGTCATTTTGCTTCCCCAGGAATACGAAGGTTTATGTATCTTGTTTATAAATTTTCATCTTTCTTACAATTGTTAGGATTGCAGTACCCAAAGGAGATGGGTGGAAGGCTATTCCTTTCTTACTTGCCGTAGATGTTACAGAATTGAATGGACTGAAATCATAGGGCTCCACTTTTTTTTTCTTCTAATGTCCCAGTATGGATGATGGTAGAGTATAGGAGTTTATTTTTGCAAAAAATATTGATAAACTTAAAATGGTGGTGTAAATATTAAATTGAAAGGAAATTGAGGATTCTTTTCTCTTTAACTTGTGTTGTTATAGCATGGTCGGAATTTGCCAGCAAAATATCTGGTGAATGGGATGGCTTTGGAGCAGACTTCACAACTGAAGGAAAGCCAATTGAACTGCCTGAATCCGTGGTGCCTGAAGCTTACAGGGAATGGGAGGTTAAGGTTTTCGATTGGCAGACTCAATGTCCCACCCTTGCTCAGCCACAGGACTTTCTTATGACTTATAAAACCATCAAACTACTTCCCACTGTAGGATGTGAAGCTGATGCTGCAACTCGGTATAGCATTGATGAAAGGGTTGTTGGAGGAGTAGAGAATAATGTTTCTGCCTTTGCATATCAATCAGGTGGGTCGTATGTGGCTGTCTGGCCAATTGTGGATAATGGCCAATGTAAGCAATTGGAATTGGAGCATTGCTTGATCAATCCTCAAGATAAGGAGTCTCGTATGAGAATAGTTCAGGTTGTTCATGTAGCGAATACAGCGATTGAATTACAAAGTATCAGAGTTTTTTGCGAGCAGTGGTATGGGCCATTTAGAAATGGTGACCAACTAGGTGGATGTGCTATCCGGGATTCGGCATTCGCGTCTACCGCTTCCTTGAGGGCTTCTGAAGTTGTTGGTGTTTGGCAAGGTCCCAGCGCTGTTGCCACTTTTGATTCATCTCAAAATGTGAGTTCACAACGTTCCCTCCTTTATCTTAATTTCATCCAGGATCAATGAAATTCATCTTGACTTATCCTGTCTAGTGGTTACTTGGAATCTGTTCTGTAACTCCTTGTTCATAATTTCTGTGAATTCAAAGTTTTATTAGATATGTGAAAGAAGAAATATGTTATATATCATCCCCCAAGACGAGATTTCTCTATATCTGATATATAAACTGTTCCATCTACAAGGATTGGATTCATTCTTTCAGAACCTTTTTTTTCCCTTCATTTTTGCTTTCCAGTAATGATGTAGAATTCTTCCCTTCACAAGTCCTTGTGCTCATGCACTGAAAGAGAGAGATAGATAATGTTCTGCTGAATCCGAAGTTTTAGATGTGTTGGCTGGTAGAATTATGCTAGTTTTATCACTCAAAACTTGTTCGAACTTGTTAACAAATCCCGCTCCATGCCCTGAATACTAAACACAGTCAACTAATTTTTTTAATTAATCCAGGTCTTGCTTCAAGAACTATCAGATGACATTGTGCAGAAGTCAGTGAGAGATGAACGTGATATTATTTTGCTTCCCAGGCAATTGTGGTGTTCACTAAAGGGAAACAAAGATGGTGAAACTTGCTGTGAGGTAGGATGGCTGTTTGATCGTGGATCCGCTGTTACATCAAGATGCATCTTCTCAAGCGATGTGAAGTTGAAGGCAAGTTGCTATAGACTGATTGTTACTATTATTTGACTCCTCTTTAGTCAGAGATTCACACGTTTTTTCTTCAGTTTAACATCTAGCAATCATTGATTTGAAATCACTCGAGTTAGGTGGTCAGTGCATCCGATGATGATGGGACCTTTTCCTTTCTGGGCCTGTCTGAAGGTTCATGAAATCTCATGACTCAGTGACCTATTTGAGGGCAAAAGAACTCTTGCATCCTTTTATGTCAAGCTGAGAGATCGATTTAACTAATAGTCTTTCTGGCAACAAGAATTCTGCTCATGCGCATTCATCACTGTTTTCTTCTTTTTTTGTCAAATAAATATATCTGAAACCGCGGGATGGATTTATGATCATTAGTTAATATGCTTATAGAGGTTTGTGTTTTTCTTAACATCAGCCTTTGTTACATTTGCAGGAAATTTTGATCGCACAGGAAACTGCAATCTCAGAGGATGTCTAGCCTGACACTACCATTCAAACCAGCTCAATTTACTAGTAATACATAGAAAAGAATGTTGATATTTAGTGTGTACGCTGTTTTCAAGCCAAAAATAATCACAGAGATGGGGTTTTTGTAGTGGAGGTATGTTATATTGTTTTTTGCCAACAAGGAGATGAAATATAGCATGAGGCAGCAGTACATGCTGCTGTGTTCATTCTCTCCAAATTCCTTGTAGCACAAATACAGATTACAACATGTAATATTGGAAATTTTTCTTTTTTGATCAACTTTGGCAATTACTCACAATTACAAGGACCAGGTTTCTGGTTTTCAATTCATCATGCAAGACTCCTATGATTGACACGGATAGGGTTAGCCCCCATCATTAGCATACGGTGAAGTTTTTCAACCCGGGGTTCCATGAACTGCCTGGAGTACGAAAAAGAACCTTAAAGATCCTTGTTCTTCAAAAATCAACCAACAGAAAGCCTAAATAAGAGCACAACAAATTAACTCATCAACTTGAACAGCTATAATAACACTTCACGCTGAAGTTTACAAAGCTTACAATCATTTTCCTCAGTCATACAGCAATATAAATGCACGTGGATAAATGCTCAAGCACATGAACTTCCAAAATCTAAATCTTCTGTTACTTGGAAGGAAATTATAATCATTTCCCAAACTTCTGTCACCAGTCATCCGCATCTTCCAGCTCTGCTGAGCAGCCTGCCAATGTGGATCTGATTCAAAATACATGACTACAGTAGATAATCATACATCACTACACAATCGTATCCAAACGTATCCCCCATAAAATGTCTCAAAAGTATTTTAGTTTTAGTGCAGTATTCTTCTAAGACTGCACAATAATTAATCTAAAAATAAATTTACAATCATTAGATTTTCCATTTGGAAGCATGTTCTAAATCTTCACTAGTCATAACAGAATATTATGATTAGAAAGTCTTAAAACCATTTTGTCAAGAACATGAGTACCAGAAACATTGATTTGATAATTGCTGATTAAATGTTTCTTTCCTTCAAACATCTATTATCAATAATTATGAAATGCGCATTAGAAATTCCCAGTAAAGAGACAGTTCCAGCAACAAGTAAAATATAAGGAAATGGAAAATGGGAATCATCCAAAACAAAAGGCTGAAACGTACTGTACATCATATATTCCCAAGCTATAGGGCCCCTGGTGCATCTCTCATGCTCATATTCAGACTGTTTCTCATAGTTCGTCTACCGATTCCTGCATTGCCTTTTTGCATCATGGCAACAAATTCACCATAGTCAATTCTTCCATCCTGAAACAACACATACATGACCAAATCAGACAAGTTTGGAAACAAGCAAATAGTTGGGGGAATTGAAAACTCAAATGATTCTATCTGTTTGCATATAGCAGCAGCTGACTTACATTATCTTGATCAACTTCTTTAATTATGTCTTCAAGTAAAACATCAGTCATGTTGTGTTCAGCGCAAGCTTGCTGAAGCTCATCGACCGTGATATAACCGCTTCCATCCTTGTCAAAATATTGGAATGCTGCAACAAGATGTTCCTCGCGCTCTAATTTGTTAAGATGAACTGTAGCAGCTACAAATTCTCCATAGTCGATTGTTCCACTGTTGTCCACATCAGCCTGAAATTGAAAAAAAAAAAAAAACTAATCAGCTGATTAGAAGATAACAGTAAGATTTAATATCATAAAGAAGAAAAGCATGCACATATCACGAGGAAAAAACAACCGTGTGAAAATGGAGAAAAGGAGATGTGACGGGGAAAAAGCAATGCAATGGAGAAGTACAAAAACAACCAGACATGCAGATATCATGCTTTGACACAAAAATCATACCGCATCCATGAGATCACGTATCTCTACATCCTTCAAGGTAGAGCCATATCTTCGCAAACCAGCTTTGAGTTCATCAAATGTGATTGCACCACTGTTATCAGTATCCATAGCCTTGAACATTTCTTTCAAACCAGCAATTTCCTCCTCAGAAAGGCTTTCAGCTATTACCTGATAACATGAAACATGCAAATAGAAGTCATCAGAATGTGTACAGTATAAAGAGTCAAATCTAAAACACGACAAGTGGTTAAGATCAAGCATCTGGCCTCAGAAGTAGCAAATAAAGTTTCAAAGTCAAGTAAGTATGCTTTCCGGCTAAAATGATAGACTGCACATAAGTCCAAGAGAGCAAGCGGGAAACAAACAAAAACTACATGAGGACAAGTGACACAGATGCATAATTAATGCCACCATCCATATTTTCCAAGTGATTGAGTATCTTCATGAAGTGAGTCAACTGGAATCTAGAATGCTCAAAGAATCAAATGCATATGAACATGCACATGCACTTACCCGTAAAGCCATCTTCTTTAATTTATTCATTGCAGAGAACTGCTTAAGACGAGAAAGTACAGCTGGATCCAGTGCTCTATCAGGAGCAACTCCATTATCATTTATCCAAGGATGACCTGGTAAAGCAAACAGATGTCAGTTTGATCTAGAGTCTGGCTGAAAATCAAATAATTAACAAAGACAGCAAACTATGCAGATAAGGAATTCCCACACAATAGCACAGCCATTTTGGATCCAAGTCCAAAAGTTGCAGACTCTGCAAAATTATGTTTGGTAGTAAACCTTCTTGAGAGCGGTGAGTTCTAGAACAACAGTGAATTGAAGATCACAATGCACAAACTAATGTGGTAGTTCAAGGGCAACATGATGTTTGACATTCAGGCACTAATTGCAACCTAAAGTGATTGACCTAAGAGGAGCCCAAAAGGAAAGTCGCAATTTTTATTAGCACTGCAAACACAGCAAGGGCTACGTAGACTACACATCCTTCAAGTCATTCTGCTATCTGGCATTTGGGTTGCAGCAACAGTAAACACAGATAACAAATCCAAATTGGATAGAGCAGCCTGCCTACTTATCGATCAACTCAAGAAATTATTGAAAGGTCAGACATACATAGAACTTCATGAGCAGTCAAGCGTTCTGAAGGTTGAGAGCAAAGCATCTTCCGGATGAGATCTTTGGCACTGTCTGATATTACAGGCCATGGGTCTGAGTCAAAGTCGATATATCCCTTCAACACAGCATCAAATATTCCTTGTTGTGTTTCTGAAATCCAAACAGATAAATTTTCAGTAAATTGCACAGAGAACAAGAAACTTAGCTTTTATAGAAGTATCCCGAACAATACCTACCTGCCCAAAATGGTGGCACTCCACTTAGCAATATATACAATATGACCCCAGCTGTCCACACATCTGCTTCTGGCCCATATTGCTTGAGGAGTACCTCTGGAGCAACATAATATGGGCTTCCAACAACATCAGTGAAAACTTGACCTGTAGAACAAACCACATATAAGCATCAATACTCAAGATTACATTGTTTTACCACGTACCAAAAGTTTTCAAGAATGCTACACATTACTATATCTCAATAATTCGATTTGATGTAATTAGAGAAGCAAAGTGCGAATAAATTCGCTATACTTGTCAAGTAATTATAGGAATGCGTAGCAAAAAATTTAATTACTCAAATTCATAAAACAAAAGCATAAGAAAAGGTACAGAATTTAACATGTGGAGAGTTATTAATCAGTAAAACATGCAATCGAAACGGTAAAATCGTTTCATATAAATATTTAAATGAAGTAACACATCTTGATATCTTTTTATATAAACATCTTTAGTATCTCGATATGCTTATAGTTCAACAAAATGCAAATGATGCGTTGTATACCTGGTTTGAAGAACACAGAGAGTCCAAAATCGATAGCTTTGAGTGAGAAATCATCATCCTTATTCACCAACAAGAAGTTCTCTGGCTTTAAATCCCTATGCATAACCCCTAGCGAGTGGCAAGCCTCCACAACCCCTACAATAATCTTAGTCAACTCAGCTGCCTTCCTCTCAGTGTAATGCCCCCTTTGGATGATCCTATCAAACAGCTCTCCTCCAGAGCAAAGCTCCATTACAATATGAACATACAATTGATCCTCGTATGCACCCTTAATGGTCACAATATTCTTGTGACCTGCCAAATGGTGCATTATCTGAATCTCTCTCCGAACATCCTCGACATCCTCCTTGGAAATCAACTTCCTTTTGGATATTGACTTGCAAGCATACTCAATCCCTGTGGAAATATCAGTGCATAAATAAGTAGTGCCAAATTGTCCCTGTCCTAATTTACGGCCTAAAGTGTAAAGATCACGAATGTTTGCAGTTTTATGGCCTAAAACATAATAAGCCTGGTTATCAACACCGCGCCTCATTATCGTATCTTTCTTGGTGGGGCTAATGAGAGGTAAGTTGCTGTCCTTCTTCGGGTTGAGTTCTTGGGGGGTTAGACTAGAAATGGAATACTCAGAATTGGAGTGATCAGAGGAGGCGTTGCGCTTGGAATTGGAGGCAGTGGTGGTGGATTGCTCGTCGGGCTGATTGTAGCCCTGATAAAGTTTTCCTTTGAAAGATCCACGGCATGTATTGCCCATGGAACAACCACAATTCCTTTGAATCACTTCACCCTGTCCTCATCTAATGAAGTCTCATCAATTACACTGCAAGGACGAATTTTACATCACAATTAATAAATAAAATCCAAATTTAGAAACTTGACACATCCAAACACTGCATATTAATACTATTGTGCATAGAATCCACACATGTATTTCCATGTGCGTATACAGGCAGACGAACCTTTTCCAAGATTAGAAAGTATCTAACATCAGATCAAGCCTGCTGTTCAGTTTGTTTCATCAGAAAAGGAATACCGTCTTCCTTTTTCGAAGAAGGGAGCAAAAAAACTAAACAAAATGAAAGATTTTTCTTCAAAATACATCAAAAAGATGATGATGAAAGTACCAGTCAAACCCCCCACAAGAACAAATCTTTACAACACAAGACCATCGCAAATTACGAAAGCAGAAAAACCCACCAAGGAAACAAGAAACTATTTAAAGAAAGTGACAGGATTCAAACATAAGAAAGACATGATCACTTAAGTACTTACCTATATTATGTCTTCAATTATAAAGGGGAAGAAAAGATGGATCTGGGTGGTATGTAGAAAAGAAAGGAAGAAATGAGGAGAACCCAATGTATAAAACTTAAAAGAACAGGAGAGCTGTTTGTTTATTAACGTGATGTTATAAATGTTAAATGGGGTTTCTTGTTGCTGCTGGGAAACATCGGATTGGAGAGTGCTGACCAGCTAACTTCTTTTCTTCTTTTTTTTTTTTTCTTTTCTTCTCTCTTTTTTTTTTAATATTTTTTTGGTGGAAGAAAGGGTACGCGGCTTTACATTTTTGGTTTTCTTTTGTTTTTACCATTCAATCAAGTCATTGCTACAGAACAGTTTTCTTTAATTTCCTCCATTTTTCTTGTTTTTTTTTTTTTCAAGGATAATAATTCTACCCTCATCCCCCCTCTATCTCTGCCTATTATTACACAATTTCCTTCCAGGAAAAGCTAACCAACCAAAAAGTTTATTGACCTCAGCACAACAATCCCATGGTGGGTTGTGCTTGGAGAGTAAAAGTCTCGCTGGCTCCCCGAATATACTTGATTGGTGCGTCATTCTCACGTGCTGTTGAGATAGTGGATCTTCTCTGACAACATGGAATTTTGTGTTTTCTTTTTTAAGATTGGTCTGGTCAAAATATTGCAGCTACATTGAGGAAAGATAAACTTAGCCTTGCAAGTTCTAAATTTAGACACTCATTTCTCTCTTAGCGTTAACTTTCAGGGTTTTTTTATTGACTGTATCATTTTTATTTATGAGCAATTTACCTGCCTATTATCCACAAAAGATAGGATAAGACTAGCTAATTGTATATCATTTCTTTCGACTTTGGATTCTGGGGGAGCGTGGAGCGGTCAGAACTTGGAACTTTAAATAAAAGATTTACACAAAGCTATCAACGTGATGATTGTATCTACTAGTAGTTAGTACTCGTATTTAGGATTTGGCTCTCTTTTGTTGAGGCCAAGTTGACACCCATCGCTTGAAGCCATCATTTTGTCAAAGTAAATGGGATTGTTATTCCAAAATTTCTCATCTTTTCTCCTCTAGCTTGGCATGGTCAGTGTGAACGAGTGACTGGCCAGCCATTTGAAAATTATTAAGCAGAAAAGTTGAATTCCAACTGGTTTGAGAGATGGTCAACTGGGGAGGAGGTGATGGTAAGTGGGAAATTGGCACATTGCATCCTAGTTGGCCAAGTTGACTACGTCAATCAAACAATCCTGGCTAACTAGGTAAGGCCCATCTGGTGCAAGCATCATTTTTCTGACATCATCATCCATCTACCAACGTCTTCCAGACAATAGGACAGTCACCTCTCAGCTGGATTTAGATCGAGGCATGCACGACCTTATCTTTCTTCTTTTTCTCTCAAGTTCTTAAGCTTTCGTGGGTTTCTGCTCTAAGCCTGCCATTAATATTACAAGACTGCATTAGAAATATTGTTGTCTAATTATATTTTTGCAAAAATTTTGATTTTTTTTCTGTTTTAAATAAAAAATATTATTTTTATGTATTTTAAACAAAAAAATACTTAGAAAAATATCTAATAAGTTCCCAAATAAATACTAAAAATAGAAAAAGCTGTGGTGGTTAATGGCTGCAAGCATATCCGATAAATAAAAGGATATTTCAGGGAGATTCCATAAGGCCATAACTTTGTTTAATCAATGAAAGCTATATAATGAAGGACAAACTACTGTCCTGCTCCATTTATGCATTGAGATCAACCAGGTCAAAATCAGAGCATTGTTATTTCTGAAACGAAATTGGCCCTTTAGCATTTATGCTATATAATGAAGGAAAGCATATATCTGTGCACATCTCCAGTGATTAATGGTAACATTTTTAAGTACCTAAACAGATGATTTATGTAAATAAACTGAAAAGATTCCCACCCCCACTGATTGTAATTCTGGGAGGGTTGAGAATTACAGCGCAGTTTTACCAGCTATCCGCCACAAGGAAAAGAATCAATCAAAGAATGGACAAAACTGTGACATTATGACATCTAAGCTGGGTCCAGGAGGAAATCTATGCCTAATTCAGAAAGATATCTAAATGCCACAAGTTTCCACAGGGGATGATGTATCTTTCATATTTGGAGACTTCCCCGACTTTTAAGCTAACAGATCGGTGGCTTCCTGATGTCTGCCAAGCCCTCCAGTGGTAGGCCTGAAGTATTTTCAAGCATGTCAAGTAGAATGAACAACAGGAAAAATGTATGTTTGACAAGGGAAAAAATTCATTCAAGAATACAAATCAACAAGCAGCCCATATCTCAAAATTCAGAGCATGTGCTATTGCATATTGTAGCAGGATAATTGCAGAAAGCAAAATTCTTTATTACGTTGTTAGCTGCATTCGGAAAAATCATATAAGTTTATCTTCATGGAGCCTATGTGAAAACCTTTTTACAGTGAACTTAACATACAAAGGGTATCTTCCATTATGAGTTTTCAAGAACTGTTTGGATGATGCCTTCTTTCCCATTGTCAGGATCTGACTGATGGAAAAATATATATGAAACCCGCAATACATATCATAAGAACTTCTTGAGGGTGCTAAAGAAGAAGGATCCTAATACACAACGGAACTTATTAGCTGAGAAACAAAACGCCATCCTGGGGCTGTAAATGCCTTTGCTAAGAACAAAAAAGAAAACTCCCTTTTGAACTCTAAAACTCCATGGCAAATGTTTCAAATATTTTGAGAAACAAAATGCCATCCTGGGGCTGTAAATACCTTTGCTAAGAACAAAAAAGAAAACTCCCTTTTGAACTCTAAAACTCCATGGCAAAAAGTTTCAAATATTTTTCTCCAAAAAATATATGATTTACACATGAATCTTGGCAGTGCCAATTCAGGTCTTGCAAACTAATAGCCTAAGCATATTCTGTGATTCTGCAGTTCCTTACCATTCATCAGGGATCCAACATTGACAGAAAAAGCAAAATTACATTTCTGATATTATGAATTTGTGATTTAGCATGAAAAATGAGATGCACTTACAGTCCACTTGATACTTTGATGGTGTCATAGAAGAACCACTGCAAAGTAACAACAGGCCCCACGATTGCGATCCGAATAGGAAGACTTCGAGTGAAAAGGTTAGCTAGTCCAATATTTTTCACAGCCTGAGAGATGTATCAAATGCAATCAATCTCCTACATTGCATAGCTGACAGAAATCACAAGTGTTGATAGAAGCCATACCTGAAGCACATTCTCAGCCTTTTTATTGTAAAGAGAGGTAACAACATTGTCAGCTGGATTAGAAATCACAGTACCAACAGCTCCAGCTACATAGCCAGCCAAACATGTCACACCAAGCTGTTGACTTCTGGAGCAGTCTTCTTTTCTCCGTTGAATAACGTTGCGATATATTAGGTCAACTGACTGCTCAAATGTTGTAAACATTACCATTGAGACTGCCAATCACAATAATAACCAGACAAAAGTTAAAAAGCTTTTTGACATAGATAAGGAAACACAAGAATACAAGCTCGAGTAACTTCATCAAGGCAATAATTCCTGTCAACAAATAGTAAGTTGCTCCAAAAACACATCCCACTGATTGGCAGTACCTGCATTGTCTCCTGAAATCTCTGAAGTACCAAAACAATAAGGTTTCTATCATGCAATGGAAAGCACTAACGCTTCTAGATAAGTTAATGAGTATCATTTTCTTATTTGATTGTTTAACTGGCTCTAGTACTGGTCTTTGTTTGGGTTTTCTTAATCTTAAGTACAGGACTTCATCTTTTCCTGTTTATTTACCCATGTCTAGTAAGCAGCAGGATTGATAAAGATTTTCATATGTTGCTCCTTTATCCATCACTTTAATTAAAAGTAAATACTGTATTGCTGTCACTTCAATTCAAAAGTGACCCTAAACCTCCGATCTATCTTATCTTCATGATCCCTAATCAAAGTGTGTCACTCGTTTCCTGCCACTTGTAATGGAAAGTAGACAGCATATAGATGTGAAACAAGGTTAATACAAGACGAACAAATAATTATTACAAGTAGCAGATGCTATAATGTCATTTGCTGAAATCATATTTTAGCTAAATTCAAACATTCTCTTAAGCTGGCTAGTGCTGTAGTAGTCACTCAATCAAATCAATCAATAAGCATGGCTTCACAACTATAGAAGTCATAAAATTATAATAGCTTGACATTTAGTTACAAGTATGCAGAGAAACTGTGATATTACATACATGGAAGGTTGCGGCCCCAAAGTGGGACAAGTCCTCGGTAAAAACTGCAAAAATAATATGAAAGTAAACATAATGGGAGAAGAATAAAAGGAAAGACCATCAAGTTCTCTGGTAATTTACCCAGTGAGACCTTCAGCTTTATAGAGTTTTGGAAACCCATCAGCCAAGCCATTGGCAAATGTAGGCTGTGTTTGGACACGAACTTTTACAGCTTCAAATGGACAAAGAGCCACGTCGGCAAATACTTGAGCAGATGCACTGCTGAGAAAGAATACGAAATTCCTGTTTTGATCCATCAAGACATCTGAGTAAAGCCTCTTAAAGTATTCGTAAAGGCCAAATTTGCAGCCACCTTGAACACCATATCCAAAGAGCTTGCCAGACCAGCCTCTCCAAAGGGAAGAAGGGCCTTGTTCTTTCAAGAGGGTAGAGAACCCTGACAAAATACTGTTATACTTGATTGGATTCGCCTATAGTAGAGAAAGTATATATTATAAGAGTGGTCTCAAAACTTTTAAGTAGCAGAGAAAGTGGAAACATGGAAAAAGAAGAGAAAAGTGCTGGAGAAGAGATAACTGGATTGCTTCCAGTTGCCAAAGAAGTGAATGACAGACTATTGTAATTTGGAAATATTTGCTTAAAAGGTCATTTTGATGGTTGAAAATTTGAAATGCAATGTCTACAAGCAGGTTAAGCAGGATTTAGTTTCATTAAGCAATGTATTGCTTCTGTAATCTGTCATCTAATCTACTTCAAGTAAATTATATGAGAGATAAATAAGAAAAACTATGAAGCTCAAAACCAAAAAGCTTATGGCCTTGACATTGAACGAACCTACCCTGCCCATGATAAAATCTATAGAAGTAAAACTCTTCCCCTTCTCTTAATAGCTCTGTCCTTATCATCCAAATTGCTCTCCTCTCTCTCATTTGGAAATTTAATTCAACACACATGGGATATGGCAATTCAAGTCTCAAAGGTTAAGGGATAACGACAGAAAAAACCACGCTTGGAAGTTGAAACGCGCTGCGTCAATGGAGAAAGAAGAGTGATTACGACTTACGAGACCACCGGTGCATGCCATGGAAGAAAAAGTTCCACTCTCGGAGTGAAAGTCAGACCAATTACCAATTAATAATTATTGCTTCTTTAACTAATTAAATAAATAAACAAATGTTTCAAAATTGAATGAAGGCATATGACCAGAACTGAAGAGATTTTGAGAATCCTATGTTAAACAAGGGCAAAATAACAACACATAACGTTCAGCAGTCATAGAAAGGACGAAATAAAAAAAATTAAATAGTGGCAATAATTAAGAAATAAACACAAGTGATTAGGCATAAATGACTAGCATACCCAAGGCCCATCATAAAATCCTTGAGAACATGATGAGAAAGAGTTTCTCAGGTGCTAGTTGAAAGATCCTAATAATAATTAGCAATAATTAGCTGATTGATTTCAGTTAAGATAAACCCACCAAAACCCTCTTATAGTCATACTGTTAAAACTTCAACACCCCATCATGCAGTTCAATCACTAAAACACAAAAAACTACCTAAAAAAAAGAAAGAACAGAAAAGGCTAAAAATGTGTTGATGATCAAGGCAAGTCACCAAAAAGAGAAAAAGGAAGAAATACACAAAAAAGTACCTGCATATTGACTTTTAAAACATCAAGAGGAGTGATAGCGAGGTGAGTGGTACCGGCGCTGAGCATGCCTCCAACGGCACAAAGCCCATAGTAGGCAGGTGAGAACTCCTTCACAAGACTGCTCCCACCTTGTCGAGCCCCTCTCATCTCCTCCATTCCTCTCTTTGATCAACTTCCCTTTTTATTCTCTTTATTTATTTATTGATGAGAAGGCACATTTGTCTTCAAGTTCAAAACTTCTAACCAAAAAGAAAAGACCCCTTTATAGGCCTCGTGAGTTGAAACCAGATGTCCCGTGAACTATATAAAATCATGCACGAAACTTTTGAGTTGAAGGGTTTGATTCGAAGAAAAAGAAGGCAACAAGAAAAGAGCTGACTTGTTCTCTCCCGTTCCTTGCTGCCAATTCGTGCACGTATGCAGTTCCAAACATAAGGCTCACAACAAAACACTTTTCTGCTGCCACCAAGACCAAACTAAAGTAGAGAAATCCAAGAATCTTGGAGCTTTTAAGAAAGGGCAGACTAGATAGAAATCAGCTCCAAATGGGCCCAGAAGAAGCCT
>Ga0307518_10002202_pt1 | contig 14266 bp, 7 predicted proteins | sample 25_EM_MG_FD_203889 | JGI IMG/M metagenome (GOLD analysis project Ga0307518, IMG submission 203889) | Populus trichocarpa ectomycorrhiza microbial communities from riparian zone in the Pacific Northwest, United States - 25_EM | ecosystem: Host-associated > Plants > Roots > Unclassified | place...
TATAAATAAAAAAGTGGTTGACGTGTGGAGCTCCTCCCGGTGGCCGTTGGTCGCCTTAAAGGATGACATTCGAAGCGGCACGGTCTCATATTAGAGTTGCTGGTTTTGAAGATTAACCCGATTTAGCTTTGATTTTTTTTTTATCCTTTGACATTAGCTTATTTGGCCCTGAACTTTCTTTTTTTTCCTCTAGGGTTATCCTAGATTGCTGGTTAGTCAAGTTAACAAGAATTTACTCAGGTTATAATTGTTTGAATATCTTTTTTATGTTAGAAAAATATTGATCTACCCCACGGCGTAACACGGGCAAAAGAATCTAGTATATATTCAATCACCGATACATAATTATTTAATATATATTTTGAACAAAGATAATGACACTTAACGTTATGGTTTTAAATTGACATCACGTAATATCTATAAGATTTACTCAATTATTCATTTTTTAAAAAATTCATGCAATATTTCAAAATCTAAGGCCTCGCCAAACATAGTTTCTTATAACATGCTTCCACAAGCACATAAATTTTTTCTTTTATTTATTTATTTATAATCACAAAGAATTTTTTTTTGGTTTTGAAGGGGGGATTAGCAATAGCATGTCAAGGAATTAGTTTGCTAAAACATCTTAAATAGTATTTGGAGGTAGAAGATAGGCGCCTTTATACATGACCAATGAAAATTTTAACGCATATTTCTTTTGATTAGTGTATTTTAATAATATAAATCATATCTTCTTTTAAAACACTATTTAAACAAGATATTCCCACGATTAAAACAAGACCGACATACTTTCAGGACAACACCAAGAAAAACCCCATCAATATATAAATTTGGTGAAGATGATCTACTGATTCCTCTTACAACATATATATTAAACTAATAATAGCATCATCAGCATCAATATGTAATACTTCAACTTTCAAACACACAGACCAAGAGAGGACGTTGCATTATAGTTTAGGCAGAGGCCTCCGTCAATATATGTAACTGCAGATGCTCATTTCTTTACCAACTTCCATTAATTAGTAAGTAAAGCACAAATTAAATGGTAATAATCCAAAGTTTTGGATTTACCATTACTTATTGGTTTGTTTCTAGCTGTCTTTTTCACTTTTATTTTACGAGGCAAGCGAAGGTGCTGATCTTTCGTCATCCTCATTAATTGTTGGTTTCCCTCAAATCGCATTATTAATATATGCTACTTTAATTAATACGATATATCATGTTAGATTCTAATTATGTAACAAAAGAACAAAAGACCTCTCTAAACTAAATTTCTAGTCATTTCAACATCAATGCTGGCTTTCCTGTCTAGCTCTCATTTTGGCTCATCTTCAGCATCAAAGTGTTTCATATTCAATTCCCATTTGAGATCCATCCCTAATCTCAACGTCAAACTTTCACATCCAATTCCATCTTTTGATCTCTTCATTGGATAACTCAAGTTTCTCTATCCTTTCCTTCTCCCAAACATCCCACATGCACATGATTTCAGTTACTCAAACAAGGCCTAGCTTGCTAGCTAGCTAGCTATCCTGTCAACATTGACCAGCTCTCTGTAACTTTCTCTTAAATGATGTTTCTTCATGGATTCAACTAACATGGTCCAAATGCATTTTAAGGAAATCCCTCCCTTTTCATTCTCCATGGACCATTGCACTAATGCCATGAAATGTAACATCTTGATCTCAAAACAAGAAACAGCACTTCCCATTTTCCAACAAAATTACAATGTCCAAACCCCCAACACAACCCCATCATGTTACATACATGGCAAAGTACTCATAAAATGAAACAAAAGAAGAAGAGTCTTGCTTTGGATGGTCATCATTAGTGCTTCAGTGGAAGGAACTCAAAGAACTGGCAAGGAGCGAAGTTATTAGCATTCAAAGCTTCAGCAGCAGAAACTGATACCTCACTCTCTCTCTCGTTAATGCTTTCGATATTATTGTTGCCGTCACCGCCACTACGAAGAGGAAACAGTTGAAGGGTTTGAGATTCCCCAGTACCACCTCTGGATTCATCCCCGTCATTGATGACACTGCTATTGAACTGGTTAATAAGGGCTCCATGATGCCCATTTTCTCTGTAAGGTGCTATAAAGACGTTGAGGTCATGAGCCTTAATGAGCTTCGCTGCTGCTGCTCCTTGTTTTGACATAGTTGTAGTGCTACTAGTACTAGAGATAGTGTTTCTTTGGTGGGTGGGAGATGGACAAGACAACTGCATCATCTCCCACGTGGCATTCCTTTCTATAAAGTTCCTTCTATGCTGTAATTCTCCTTCATCGAGTTGCATCCATCCATCTGGTCTACAGTACTCTGCCATTGCTCCTTTTGTTGCCCTTGATATTGAAACAGATTCCTGAAATTTAATGAAGACCATGCAAAACATGATTTTTCTTGCTATTGTCTTATTAAAAAAACAAAAAGAAAAAAGAAAAAAGAATTTGAGTAGTGCCAAAAAACTCTATGATCCTTGTGTTGTTTACATATGAATCTATACTACTATCTAACAGTATTCAAGTAATAATGGGGTCACGGTTTGTATACGAATTATTTCTGAATAACAACAACAAAAATCAAAACCATTGAAGAGTGTAAGAAGCCAAATTGCTTCTACTGCTAGGGTTGGTATTTTGTCTTTTCATTATCAAGGTGCCCAGATATTCCATGGAATAAAAAAAGAAAAGAAAGGGTGCCCAAAGAACTGGCCTTCACAATGCCATGAATGCATAATAAGCACAAGACCCAAAAAACCCAGCTAGTTTCATAACAGCAGCCCCGACAGAAAGGAAGGAATGCAGCTTTTAAACCCTTTTCATTTCCCAACAAACAAAGTTTTTGTTGTTTCTTCAATTCCATATCTCCCTACTACATAAGCTTCTTCTTTAAACTCTATAAACCTAAAACCAAAGGAAAATGCACTTCTAATCATAACAAAATTATTAAAACTGCTTAATTAATGTTTGTGTTATGTTCCTTTTTAGGGATTAAAGTAAAGGTATTGTACTAAATGTTTTCTCTTTTTAAGAAAAAAGGAGCCTTCCTTAATCCATTAAGAAAGACAAAGGAAGGTTATATAGTAAGTAAAAAGAATAGACCTCTGATAGTGTACTGCAGTTTGTAGAGGGAGCCCAGTTCTTGGTTTGTTCACCTTCATAACCTGTCCTACTTGCCTCTGTAGACAAAAAGAAAAACAAAAAGATTACGCAACTTTACACCTCTCTAAAACCAACAATTTCAATACTAAAAAGCAAGACATACATGCTATCAGGCTTCTCTAACTAACAAAAAAATGGAATTCACAGAAAGCCGTACATATCAAACATTTCTATCTTTTTCAAGCCCAGGATTGGAAATAACTCTAAAAGGGCTTGTTGATACTCTAATATTGAAGGGTTTTTTTTCTTTCTTTCTTTCTTACCTGATTCTTTCCTTTCAAAGATTTCAATACCATGTCCATTTTGCAGATGACCATCAAAAGAATCAGATTCCATTTGACGTCGACGCTTTTGCCTTTCTCTTGCCTTGTGGTTTTGAAACCAGTAAAACACATTCTTTCCTTCAATCCTTCCATATCTACGAAGCTGTGCGGTTATGTCTTGAATTTGGTCAGTTGAGGGTGTTCTAGTCCCTCTTCGATACAAATCTTCAAGGGTCCTTAACTGCTCCGGTGTTGGATTCCATCTTGAGCTCATTACAACTGGCTGTGTGTTGAATTCTCTTTTGTTTTGATCAGCCATACTTGCTACAAAAGCAAACATGAAGGACTATAATTTATTTACATTCAATTAGTAACTCACACCTGAATAGACAGACAGACAGACAGACAGAGGGAGAGAGAGAAAAGAAAAGAAAGATGCATACCCAGATGATACTGATTGAGTGCAAAGAAATCGGTGTTATGAAGGCGACTGCCAAGGCAAGGAGGACTAGAGGCAGTTGGAGTGTTGTTTGTAGAGGGTATTGGCCTTGGAACTAGTGGCCTAAGCTTCCTGCCATTGAAAGAATCTGATATGTTGAATTCACCACCATCATTATAACCCATCATCCACATTTTCGTATAAACAAGCTTGAAGGACAAATAAGAGAAGGGTTAAAGAGAACAGAATTGAAAGTTTTATCGACAGAACTGGATATATAGTGAAACCAGAAGAAGAGGAGTACTAAAGTAGATTCTTTTGTAGATCCCTCCCACTCCTTTTTTTCCTCACAGGGAAATGTGTGTTGAAATAATTGGGCTGAAAAAAATGGTCATGGTTTAGCAGGAACAGGAAAGGAGCATGCAAGGGAATAGTATGGAGCTAGCTAGAAGGTGACTCAAAAAATGTTGCCCCTACCTTTACAACATAGGTAATAGATGTTATTCATTTATAGTAAAAGGTGTTGCCCTAGTTGAAAATGTTGGGGGTAAGCTGCTGAGCCAGAAATATAGAGAAGTAGTGATTAATTTTTATTATTTTATTTATTTTAAAAAGGTTAAAGATTGAAGCAGAATTTGAGTTTCCGGACTTTAAAGAGATGTGGATTGATCACTACAAATCTACATCTACAAAGAGATAGGTAAAGAAATGGGTGTTATATGTGTTGGTTTATTATGGAACAAGAACAAAAGTGAGGGCAAGACATGAAGTTGACTAGGCTGTATCTTAGCTAGAGTGAGAAATAGAAAGACAAGTCTTGTGTTTTTTCAAGTGTGAGAAAGTAAGTATACTATACTCTAGTAGTAGTAGTAATAGGAGAGGACAAAAGCAAAAAAAAAGTTGAGAGAGAGAGAGAGAGAAAGAAGATGAGTAAGGGAAGCGTGGAATTCTGGGAGGATTATCGGGAGTAGCAAATGAAAAACGACGTGACGATCATGAGGGTTATCATATGCCTCATCACCCTTCCTTTACCTCTCATTTATTGTTCTCCTTCTGTCTCGTGCCTTTCACACTTGCTCTAAATCCGAACTGCCCCTCTCCTCCTCCTGCCTCCCTCGACCTTTTCTCTGTCTACATTTTCTCTCTTGACCTAACAACCCTTTATGATTTCTCTTTTTTTCTCTCCTTTTCTACACATATTAATTCATGCCTTTAATTTGTACTATTTGACATAGGGACATTTATGTATAGATCGTGAATTGTCTCTTATTTTGTACATTTTTGCTCTCCCCTCAAATGTTCACCACATTTCTTACATCCCCATCTATTTCTAGTTCTCCATCACATGTATTTCATAGAGTTCAATACATATGTTTGTTCCCTTGTTTGATTATATGTTATGGTTGTCCTTCCTTTATGTTAACATATGAGTATTGGTTGTGGTATGGCTAGAATTAGATCGTTGTCCCGCGATATAATGTTGGTGGAATCAAATTTTTGTTATACATACAAGAAAAGCATCCTGGAATTGCAAACATTTTTCTAATAATTTATTTTAACCGTATGGAGGCTAACCCGATGTAACCTGATCGACTTGATGGGTCTAAAGAAAACTCGAACGACCAATAAAAACATAATTTGATTCACAAAACTTGAAGATAGTACCTTTTTAAAAATAATATTGAAATGATAATATATTAAATCGATCCGGGCCAACCCGGGTTAATCTGTCAAATTCTCAACTTGGATTATGAGACCATGTTAACTCCATATAAAACAAATCGAAACAAATTATGAAACTCAATTCCCAATCAACCAATTATTGAAGAATATAATTGAAAAAAAAATAATTAAAAAATAACAAAAAAATTGACATTAGTTAATATGTCAAACTTGTGACTAGGGTTATGAGATCAGGATAATTTCATAGAAAAAACAAAAAAATAACTTGAGTCAAATTGAATTAACCTGCCAAACACGCGACCAAGGTTATGAGATTGTCATAACCTCATAAAAAGTAAATCAAAATAAAGTATGAAGCTCAATTTTCAATAAATTCATTGTCAAACGTTGACTTTTTTTTTTAAAAAAATCAATCCAGAAACAGGATATAATAAAACGACTTAAGTCTACCGAGGTTAACCCACAAAATACATGACCCGAGTCACAAGACCAGGATAACCTCATAAAAAGCAAATAAAAGTAAATCATAAAGCCTAATTCATAATCAACTCCTTGCTGAAAGATGAATTACAAAAAATACCGTTTAAAAAAGATAAAAAAGAAACTTGAATCAATTGGGTTAACTCACTAAATCTGTCACTTGAGTTATGAGACTGAGATAATCTTATAAAAGTAAATTAAAATAAATAAAGAACCTAATTTTCAATCAATTCAATATTAAATGATGAAAAAAAAAACAATGTCATTTAAGAAAATCTTGAGTCTACCGAATTAACCCGTTAAAACTATGATACAAGTCATGAGATCAAACTAATCATATATAAAGCAAATCATAATAAATTATAAAGATCAATTTTTAGTTGAAATATAAAATTAAAAAAATATAAATTTAGAAAAAAACTATTAAAATGAATAGTTTATTATAAGATGATACACAGTAAAATTACAAGATATTTTTTATTTATACTGTAATGCAATGAAGTTACACTTTTGCTAAGGGATTTACTGTGCATCATTTTTGGAATTACCCCTCCTTCTTACCATACCGATGTATCCTCTCTCTCTCTCTCTCTCTCTCTCTCTAATTATAGATTAAATTCATTTCTTGGGGTAGTGTCAATATCTGTGTCAATGCACGGTCTGGGAGCATGCAGCTAGCTGCCCCTCAGGCCCTCAGTTACCTTGAGGACATGATACAAATCCCTTGGTCATTATCATGATGGAATGATCGATTCAATTTAAGTGGATGGTTGGGTGCCCTTTTGTCCTCTTTGAAATTGGATATTATCATTATTGCTTAATTATTGCTACAACATTGTTCCTATAGAACAGTGAGTCAAAAGCCAATTTTTGTGCACCAAAGGCAAAGCCTGCCTAGCATTCATGTACGAAATAAATGAAAGCGAATTGAATTAATCAATTACTGAGGTGACAAATATATTATAGAATTAAATATATATGGTACTTATAATTTGATTTTTGGCCTAGCTAACTAGCTATAAAGAGGACTGACTCTATAGAGCCAATGTCCGGAACCCTAACCTACAATTCCTAGCTATTAGCTACTGTACGCAGACGAGTATATTCTATTAACTTTGAAAAACGGAGAGACGGGTATATTCTAAGCTAAGCTATAAGATGGTTTAAAATGATACCATTGACATTCTTCCATGGTTGCACGCAGGGATGAGGTTGACTTGGGAAATTTGATGTCAAACCTCCTTTTAAAGCTTCAGATATGTAGAGAAGTGGGGAGTTTAAGTATTATACGAGGGACTTGAATTAATTAATCCTTCTTGATTATGGCTTCCTCTAGCTTGACTTCCTTACTAGTTGATTATGTGTTTAGAAATATGGTGGGGATGGAGTGTGGTTTTTTTTTTTTTTTTTCTGTGGGATCTATAAAAAAAAACATAAGGAAAAACATGTAAATATTTTTTATATATATATATATATATATATATATATATATATAATAGTTGAATTTTATTGATGAATATAGAACCCTATTAAGTTGATGGAGTTCTATATGAAATGATATGGGAGAAAGTTATATAAGATATGAATAAAATAAACATTTTACCAAAGAAAAAGAGTTATTCATGGCTACGAGAACGTCACTAGTTTGTCCACTTCAAATTCACTGGAGGTCCTCTAAAAAGATCATTTTCTGAGTATTTGAAGTTTTTAGCCAATGACTTTAACCAAAGTGATAGCAAGTGAAGTGTAAAGTCAAACATTTTGTTTCAATTCATCACCTCATCCTAAAAAAGTAAATCTCTTTATGACATTTTAGATACCCCACAAGACACTAACGTTAACAGAGTTAAGATTTTCCTTTAAAATCTGCTTGTAGTCAGAGTACCTCACTGACAAAGAACCTGTTCAATTGTTTGAGGCATACACCAACTAAATCCAAGCCAGTTTATGAAATGCTGCCAAAATTTCTAAGAACCATGACAATGTAGAAATAAATGCCGCACATGCTTGATTTCAGTTATTACATGTTGAACACGAAGCTTGACCGGGATGGATTAAATTCCTTAGCATCAAGAAACTTCTTGAACATACTCTTTCTTGCAGAACCAACCATAAAAATATTTCAATCTTAGGAGGTGCAAGACATTTCCATAATAGTGGAGTGAAAGTAAAAGTACCTGGGATTTCAATATTGTTAATGATATTGCTGCCAGATTTTGTTGTATAGCTTTCTTCACTAGTATGGTCCTATCATTTTAAATCTTCCTTGTTGGTACTTAAACTGATCCCTGTTATCAATGCAAGAAGTTGTTGATATTAGAGAAAATTTAATATTGTGGAATGATAATTTCCAATTAAATTTCCACTCTCAATACTCTAATCTATACTCCCCTATCTCAACATAGTACATGGAATGGTTTGATGAGATGGCATATAACAATGGAAAACAATATTTTAGAAGTCAACCTGGTAGCTATTTATCTTCCATAAATTTTATAGTCTCTCAATTTTCAACTTTGAATCCGCATCTATTTTTGAAGGCTAAATAAATTTTTGAATTCATGTTGATAATGAAATAAATTCCTCTTCATGTGTCTGATAGAGTTCGAGTGAAAAGAAGAAGTCTGTTTATATAAATAAGCTAGTATGTAGTGTGAACGAAATCTTGCCACTCTCCTAAATTATTATCTCCCAATCCCAATAGTCACTTGAATAACATTGCTTTATTTTTGCCTTGCAAAGACACCATACCCAAACCACCTTTATCTTTTGCTCTAACAATAACATTCCAAGAAACCTTGCAAAACTTCTTTCCATCTGAAATACCATCCCATATAAACCATCTTTGAGTTGATGATATAACTCTGGCAACACCTTTTGGCATTAGAAATACTAACATATAATATAATGGTAGTGAGGAGAGAATAGTTTTTAGAAAGCATACACATCCAGTTAGGCTTAAAAACTTGTTTTTTTTTTTATCTTTCCAGTCTTGTTATAATTTTATTAACAATTAGCTTCCATGTTGAAAGTCTTTTCAGGTTTGCACCTAAAAGGATTCATAAGTATTGGATTGACAATGTGTTCCATTTATAGTAAATTGTATTTACCATATCAATCGTATAATCTTCATCAAGGTTATAACCTATAAGAGAACTCTTATGGAAATTAACCTTTAGGCATGATGTCAATTTAAACCACCTCAAAATCCTTTTTCAGATGAGTTAATGATTTATACTCATTTTGCATAAACACCAAAGTGTCGTTTACATATTGGAGATGGCCAAGAAATTTCTAATTTCTAAAATCAATGCCCTTAAAGTAGTTTGTAGTTGAAGCCCTTTAATTGATATGTCAAGAGCATTGGGAAGAGATGATCAACTTGTGGTAGACCACATTAAACTCTAAATTCTTGGCTTGGAGAGCCATTAATGAGAATTGCCAGTTGAGATCTTGAAATACATTTGTGAACTAAAGATAGCCATTTATTTCTAAACCTCGTGTACTACTTCTTCTAAGTACACCCAATTAACAGAATCAAAAGTCTTGTTGAAGTCTATTTTCAGTAGAAACCCATTTTGACCACTTTTCTTGATACCATGAATCACTTCATTAGCTATCATGAAGCCATCCAGAATCACTTCATTACTGTTTCATCCCCTTCTGATATTTGCTATCAAATGGAAGAATTTTGTGTTTCCATCTCCCAATCTACACCAAGTATGTCTAGACTTCTTCCTCCAAATGGCTTCAACATATTTACTTACTTTCTAGTGCTTAGAGCTTAGGCTATGCAATTTGATGATCTCTTGCTAATTAAGCTAGAGAATGATTCTCCGCTTTCTTTTTCAATTGTTGAAGATGATTATGAATTTGTAGCAACTTTTTATCTTGATTGCCAAATTTAGTTTTGTTATATTTTTTTAATTTTGGATGCCAAATTACCAATCTTTTTTACCAATAAAAAACTGCCAGTGTGCTCTAAACATGTCCCAGCCTAGAACTTTTAGAGTTTCTCTAAAAATAATGGTTGTTCAATCCAATAGTTAAGAAACCTAAATGTTTTCCATCCCTAGTTTTATGACTTACATTCATAGCAACATTTGACAGTGGTTTGACAAGTCCTTAGGATAACATGTGAGTGTTAGCCCTCAAAATATTAGATGATAATTCAGGGTTGTAAAAGATCTATCAATACGGTTTATCAATTGTCCTTGAAATCAAGTGTATCAATGACCAATTAAATGATACTCTAATAAGTTACAATTTGTAATGAAGCTGCAAAATTCATTTGAGCCAATGAAATTCAGGTACTTACTACTTATATCAAAATGATGTAGTGTTTCATTGAAATCCTCAACTAAAAATAAAGACTTATTTCACCATAAAACTAGGTGATAACCTTTTTTTTCATATCCTTACTTTCCTCACACTTATTTCACCTTGATGTCCACATGCGATAGAGCGACGACTCCACTAGGGATCTTTAAATGATAAGTTTTGTTTGTTTGTTTAGTGATGATAAACTATTTTCTCTATTATTATTTGTTTATCTTGTATTTCATGCATTTGTTTCTCTATTTTCTTTGATTGAATATGGAACTGAACTCATGCATATACAACACAACACTTATTTGTTGCACCTATATTGCTTTATATAAGTAAGGAAGTTACGACACCCCGATGGTCTTTAACCTAGGTAACATATATAAAACCATCTAACTCTTATCTAATAGTTTACTTGGTAGTGATTAGTATGACGATTTGATATTACTCACGACCTTTATCTTTACACTCCTTATGAGCCTTACATAAACCTTTTTAAGGATGATCATTAAGCAACGAGAGATTTTTTAGACCAGGTAGTAACTTATCTCATGTGCATATAATGGGTTAAATCCTATTGAATAAGATGAAATTTGTTAAGACAATAATAAATAACAAGTATGTATATAATTTTGCATGATGCATCCATTTGTATATTTCATTAATTTTGTATGCACTCTAGTGAATGAAGAAATTAATATGAGCCATACAACATCCAAATCCCTTTTAGAATCTACTCAAAGGGTTAAAAGCATAGACATCATGATGGAGGTGATATCCATGTTCACTTGTATGTTTGAACTAGCTCAAGAAGCCCTCTCTATAAAGATGCTAGAAGATGCCCCAAAACATTCAATAGTAAACCTTATTTTGTAGCTTGGGTCTCAAATATAGGCAATCCCATCATTATCTTCCTCTCTACACCAGAAGATATATAATGCCTTTTCAAAGCTTGTGTATGGTGAAAACCATGAAATAGTCGACGCAAATTTGAAGAACCAAATGTAAAAAAGAGGAAAGTAAGTTTAGAGTTGGCCTTGGCAAAAGTAAGAAGTGAAAATGATGACTTACTAGGCCTTCTATGGGAACATCAACATCTTCTTTAAAAATTACAAGACAAACTAAAAGCTTTATCTGAGTTCAAGACGGAATAGGATCACCTAATTATTGAAATGGCATAATGATAAGTCATAGAAAATGAACAACCAAATGATTCCCTTGAGCTAATAAGGGCAAGATGGTCGCGAACTCTTAAACAAGTGTAAGGTATCCTTGGCTACAAGTTTAGCAACAAAAAGTTGTTGGAACATGCCTTTATGCATAACTCTTTCATTGATAAGGAGCCATCTTCTAGGTTTCTAGAGTATACATGGGATTCCATGCTGAACTTCTTTATTGTAAAACAATAGCACTTCCAGTACCCGTACTTGTTACCAGGTATTCTAACACAACTCAAGGATGTTTATAGGGGTACAAAAAAGTTTGCCCGAATATCCCTCAAGCACAACTTACATAGATATCTGCACTATAGAAAACCTCTCTTAGAAGAACAAATTAGAAGATTCACAAAGAACATCTTGGATTATCCTTTATACTCTTCTTGGTTCATTAAAGCACAAAAAACCCTGGCTCATATGGTAAAAACAGTTGTGGGAGCAATATATGAAGACAATAAACAATCCTTTGATAGTGTAAAGGAACATTCAAAGGTGTGATGAAACCATTTATTTACCCATAAACATTGAGGACACATCTTACAACCAAACTACATGAAACATATAGGAAGAAAAGCCTCAAAATGAAATTTAAGGATTCTTGGGATGTAGGTTGGAGTGTGACCATAAGAAGGAAACAACTCATAATAGGGTAGCTAAAAATGCACTGGAGAAACTGGAGAAGACCTGGGGAGGCAAGGAGCCTACATGACATGTGCATGCAATATCATACTTTGTTGGAAACTTGTTTCTGTAAATAGGTTTTTAAGTTTTGGGGACTGTACTGCACTTTCATTTTCAATATCTTTGTCTATATTTTTTTTTTCAAATGAATAAATGTTATTAGGAACGTATCGTTTGACACTTTAATCTTCCTCTTTACTTGGATTAATATAATGATAATTTATCAAAATGGTTGAACTCTAAAATCCATCAAGATGCTAAAAAGCACCCCTACCCTAACAAAACATTGTGACCAAGTCGGTTTTATGAGAATATTTTATTAAAAAAATAAATAAATGTGTTTTTTATTTCAAAAATAATTTGATGTTTTCTCAAAATAGTATTTCAACATCTTGTTTATAGGTTGTCGAACAAGTAATTAAACAATTCTCATTCTAAAATGACCAATAACTTGAATAAAAAAGAAAAAAAAAGGTTCCACAACCCAAACATCATGATTTTAAAGCTTTATTTTTTTTTGGATCAAAATGTATGAATATATTATAGATCAAAAGTAACAAAGCCTGCAGACCAATGAGTCAATATTACAAACATATGTAACCTAATGGGAAGAGACGCCTAAGAAAAGCAAAATAAAACAAACAAATACAAATTACAATCAAATGAAATTAAAGCTGCATTTTAGATGTATGCATAATGGTATGTAGTGGATTTGATAATCATATACTCGTGAGACACGTTTCTTTGCAAATCCAAACAAACTATATTGGACGAGTTAAGATTTATCAGCTCTAATTATTTAAGCTAGAAATGAGAAAAAAACCATCTTTATTTTTCCTTTCACATTAAAAAATATTTAAATTTCATGCAGTCCTCTTTTTAGCTTGTGTGAGTTTTTCTTCATGAAAACCTAATAGTAAAAAATAAATCAATCAAAAAGAAAAGAAAACGATATCAATTAGAAAAAAAATGAGATATTTTTTTAGTAAGTATAATGGAGTAGTGGAAAGGATGGGGAACAATTTAAGTTTTGGAAACCCCACCTCCAAGCAATTCAAAAATGAAAATAACAAAATAAATGAGTGGATAAATACAAGAATGAAAATGAAGGTTGTGGAAAGTTAAAAATAGAAGAGGAGAAGAGTTTTTGGTGCCAGTATAAATAAGAGTGAGTGTGAACAGTGAGACAAGGGAAGAAATAAATATATAAATAACATAAGAAAATGGTGGAGTAAAAAATACAACAAGAAAGAAAAAGAAGAAGAAGAAGAAGAAGAATTTGTGTCTCTCACCTAATTTTCTGATCTTTTTCAACCTCTCATCTATACACACTAAAAAACCTCGCTAAAAAAAAATTTGTATACTAGCCACTCTTTTTTCACGTAAAGAAGACTCGATCCTCTTCATCTCTTCCAAACATCATTTTCTCATTTTTCACAACTCTCTCTTCCACACTCACAATCACTTTTCATTTGTTAAAAAAAATGAAGAGAATGGAAATTCCCCTCGCTTCTATAGCTGATTGTTCTCTTCATGTCACCACCAATGACTTTTTATTTTTCTCAAACATTCCTCACCACTGGGTCACTCTCTATTATCAACTATAACAATTGTTAATCAGTCCCTACATCATTGACCACAAACCTCTACTCCTATCACCAATTGACGCCCACTCATCCACTCACAGCGATGTCATTACAATAACTACTCATCAATAACTGTCAATGAAGCCTCCATACAACACCAACCAACCACGATTGCCAACAACTTTAGCTCACAACTAACAAACCACCAAAAACAACAAGTAATAGTGATAGATGTATAAGGTGATGTTTATATTATCTATTATATAATCAATCCCTTATTGAGAACCTCTAAAAGATCAGTTATGTTTCCTAATTATCATAAAACCAGATGGTGATTTCTTTTTCATATTCTTACCTGTCTCACACTTATTTTGTTTCGATGTCCACATGCTACAAGGAATGGAAGGACCATGTTAGCATGATGA
>Ga0307518_10002204_pt1 | contig 14263 bp, 19 predicted proteins | sample 25_EM_MG_FD_203889 | JGI IMG/M metagenome (GOLD analysis project Ga0307518, IMG submission 203889) | Populus trichocarpa ectomycorrhiza microbial communities from riparian zone in the Pacific Northwest, United States - 25_EM | ecosystem: Host-associated > Plants > Roots > Unclassified | place...
TAGTATCTTCGTAGGTTTGGACTTAGTTATTACTTCACAATAGCTGTAATTTTGAACTTGAGCCATTCCCGCCAAGCAAGGGTTCTGCCGACGCAGGCGGCATTTCGAGTTAACCTGTACTTCTGTAATATATGTTCCCCCAAACCACAACATTTCTCCAAGTTCCAACACCTTGTAATTCAAGCAAATCCAAATTTACTGCCAATGTGACCAAACAGTAGGATGTTGACAAGCCGCCTTGCTTGGCAATGTTTCTGCTGCACCGATCATATCTGCAATCAACCCAACTAGAGTCGTCGTTAGTAATTACTCTGCCGCATCAGGAACCATTTTTAGTCAGGAGCCAGTGAGCGGGTTTGAATAGGGTCCCTTGCATTTATCACTTATCACTGTAATGTAAACCACGGTGAAAGTTGTCTTGGAAATATTGGTGGAACAGAACTCATTTTCGCAACTAGCCTATTATGTAGGCTATTGGCGGAAGCACTTACCTACAGCCACATTGATGAAGCTCTTTCCGACTTGGCTCAGGCGGCAAAATCGCTGCCGCTTCCAAAGATACGGTCATCGTCCATGGGATATGCACTGGAACGAAGCCCACAGATCATTCACCAACAGTGGTACCCCTCACCCGCTCGATCGCTCTCCTCCGAGGATCCCTGTACCCACCACGACCACTCGTAAACCCGAGACTAACTGCACGCCCGTGCTCCCTCCATGTTCTCACAGGGCTCGGCAAACTGGAAATAGAGTCTGTCACCGAGATATTATCGTCGTCTTTCTTGGGATGTTTCTCGGTACCAGCCCCCGGAAGCCCACCCAGTGCCCAGCCATCTTCGATGCCGCGCTTGATGCTCCAAAACCATATGAGTCCAAAGACAGGCGTGGAAATGAGGACGTTAAGGACGGGGAATAGGTCTGGGTATCGGCTGGGAGGGGTCACGACCATCTCTAAAATGTGGAGGAGGAACATCGCAGCATGGACGACCTTTACAATCATTCGTTTAGTTATTCATCCGTAAGTGCAGTGCATACGTACAGTCGATAGCAGGCCAACGAACGAATCTGTTCTCAATCGGAACGGGTTGTGGCCGACTAGCCGGCACCACAAGAGAAGCGTCGCAATGTACTGCACACCCAGGCCATCCCTCTTGAGTAAAGGCCACATGCTATATTTGTGAGACAAGATCAAAGAATGATATTTTCGGAGTACATACCTGAATACTCCCACAACATTGCCTAAGACACCCCAGAAATATACCTCGTCGCCCGGGGTAGCACCAGAAAGTAGAAGAGTAAGTGGCAAGAGTGGGAGGAGTATTGTCTTCTCATGAACTTGAAATGAGAAGAGGAAAAAGGACATAGATGTGGTGAGCAAGGCATAGGGTAGTAACAGAATTATCGGGGCCGGGGTATTCACGGGTATTAAGGATGGTGCAATATGATCCTCTTGCTCTTTAGGGGAAACCGGAGAGCGTAAACACAGTCGAGTTTTATATGCTCCCCATAAATTCCCAATCACTGCAGGAAGAAAGCCGATTGCTGTAAGGACAACGGACATCTTAACTAGTTGATGTTCCCTGCCGCCGAACACCCGCTTCCATTTTAAAACAGTGATGTTGGTAAAACACCAGAAATTGGCCACCTTGTCTTCAAATATTCCGCGTGCAAAAGGGAAAATGCGTGATATGGCAGCAAAGAACGTGGAAAACGATGAAAACGGAGGTAGGAATGGGGAGAATAGAATGATGAACGAGAATAGTGTGATTGCAGCAAGACGAATAAATAGTTGAGTCCTGTGTTAAATCTCTTAGCTATGAAGAGCCACCACACGCAGACACACTCACCCTTGAGCAGGGCCAAGGAAAAGACACTTCCCTAGTAGGTACGATCCGATAGCAGGGGCATAGTACAAGGACATTTGCTTGAAACCCAAGCTAAGAACAAAACATACAGCTCCGACAATATCCAGCCCTGCAGAAAATGCATCAAGGGCCAGGAGAGTCAATCCTACCCGAATCTCAGCATACAGGTCAACAGAGGGATTGCATAAGTGACGCACCCAGCATCACCGAGTTATACTGGAAGTGACCAAAATCTATGAGTAGAAGGGCAGGTTGGAACAAAAGAATCAAGAATGCTGCATGCTGCCGCAACTCGGTTGAGCGGTCAGCAATAATTATAATTAAAGGAACGAGTACCTGAGCTCTCGATGACCTTGTCCTATGCCATATTCGTGTAAACGCATATAATGCAGGGATATACACCATTATATCGAATGCAACAACAGTTGCACGCATAAATAGCTTGCTATCGTAAGTTTCTATACCACGTGAGGTTCCCAAGGCAAACCATGACGGATCAATAAGCGAGCCACTTTCACGGATATTAGTGGTGCACACTCGAAGAATGGATGGACACGATAACTTACACTCGTCCGCATAACCACGAAACATATGCAGTAAGGGGTGGATAATCGAGGCCCCAATACTGAACATCATAAGTATACCATTGACGAAACGGTAGATGTATAGTCAATTCCATCCAATGGCGCTGTGCCTCGTAGTCACCGAACATTGGCGGGGTAGCATAGCCTACAAAGCAGTTGGTTCAAGGAAGTCCGAATAAAAGATAAAACTTCGATGAACACACCAGAATAACCGCCCAGACCTATACACCACTTCACCCAAACCGATGCGGCAATGGCGGAGGGAACGACCCACGCCTTCAAACCCTGCTTTTGCATCCAGCGAATCCAACGCCGACAAGCACCGGGGTCCTCTCGACTGCTCTCGAGACCTTTTCGAAGCGATCCAGATAGTATACCACGGGCGGCAAATTCTTGCTGTTGCAGAGCACTGAAGCTGAGGTGTTTGCTAGCACCACTCGTTGAGGGATAAACGGATGCGGCGGACGAAGCCACAGAAACAGGGGAAGCACATCGTGCCTGCAGATCAGACTCGGGATATGATCCCAGTTGGAGCCAATGAAGACTCTCAGACGTCTGCAGTAGATGGCGGCGAGGAACAGGTGAGATGATTTCAGAAGGTTCTATTGTAGACCTGGAATCAAATAGCAAAACTGAGCTAGCATGCATATACCGCCTGTTATGCACACGTACCCGTTCCCCAGGCCAGCGACAGAACCACGGTCACCGACAGAAGTCCTAGTCTGGAGTGGCTTGACGTCAGGATAGGTGTTCAGTGAGACAGTCCTGTCACGGAGATTCCTTCTGTGAGCTCCTCTACCTTGTGTGTTTGCATCGGCACCTTCCATGCGTGTTGTCCAATGATGAGGTTGGTAGAAACTTGCGAAGTCGGTGTCTGTACCAGCCCTATTTACACCTAGTCCTTAATTGGGTGAACGGCCCCTGAGTCAAGAACTCTCAGCCTAACATCGGGTCACCAGCTTCCTTGCTCCCTCATCCACGGTTGGGATAAGTACAGCTTGGTGTTGGTTGTTTCAGGCCGGAAACACCTCCGAGTTTCGCCCGAGCCCATTCTTTGTCTTCGCTCTTCTACTACCCTCCTGCACCTACATCCAGTAGCTTGGCTCGTCTGTCGCGTTCTCCTTCCCCCGTCAGGTCAGCCGAGAATCGAGCGGCGTAGAAGATAGACGAAGTGAAATGACTTTGGGTGCTCGGGCCAGTATCAGACCGGACTCGGACCGCGGATGCTTCATGTTGTGGTGAACGAAGCCCACGCTGCAGTTCGCTCTCTCTCTTTGCCCTCCATATTGCTAATTGTAAACCAAACCATCCCCTCAACGTATAACACCAGAGATGCCAAAGAAAAACCTCAAGACTGCAGACAGCTCATCCAGCCAACGCAGGGTATGTGAATCCCACAGCACATTCTGGTGGCGAGGGAGGGACTCTGATCTCGTTCCAGCACTCTCCTTACCCGACTCCCTCTACCTCTGGGGCCCCGTGTGTATTGACCGGGCCCCAGTGGAGACGACAGCAGGAGGCCGAGGGACCGCCGCATCCTCAGGAGCCATGTGCCGCTAACCCTACCGCTTCAGTGGGGAACAAAGGATCATTTGCTGTATTCGAAGAGGTATGACGATACCTACGCATCCGCGAACTGGATCTGAAGGGTCTACATGTAACGAACCACACTCAGCCCATGGCGATTGACGTTAGGGCTGTCGTACTCAACCCATCCACTGCTACCTACGAGGTCCGTACACATGCAGGTACATACATAGCCGGTGCTTATGGATTCCATTAGGTGCCAGGTGATATCCAACCTGTTCCGACCGTACACAGCAACATACAGGACGCACATATGGACTTCATTCCTGGACCAGCGTAAATTGCAATCGGACTCGTAGACACTGAAATGAACCAGTTAGGTACTATCAACACTGGATATCGCCAAACCCTTAGCACCTTCGGTACGGTCGTCAATGGCATCAGTCGAGTCTGTCATCCTAATTGAAGACGGTCAAGTTTGACTGATGACCATGCATAGATCCATGCATACGCTCAGATGGCCTTAAGTGCATTGAACAGGGCCTCCAAGGTATGCATCGATCGCGCCCTATGTACTCGATTAACGGGAATCTGCATAGCTGATCCTGTCGCAAGCGAGTCTCGACACATCTATAGGGGGCCTCGTCACTGGAATAGAACGAACTTACGAGCTCATCCTGGAAAACAGGTCTTCATCGAAGATCAATGCCACGAAAGACATCCTAGTGGAAATCGCCCAAGTCATACAGGAATGTGCGCAGTTCATCACAAAGTACTCGGAAAACCAAAACTTTCTGTACACCACCTATTCCTGTGGTCTTGGGGAGACTCACATTTTTATAGGGTCTTGCCTCGGGAAGAATGTTCCCTCAGAGACAATGTCCAAGGTCGCCAACTACAACTGCAAGTTAGACAAGCTGGTGCAAGAGCTTTGAGATCGACCAATTCCAGACATCCGGTATGGCATCAAACAAATCTACGAAGATCTTAGTTCGACCTGCTTGGCTTGTGCGGACAAAGCCGGCCTTAATGAGGCAAAGAAGTGCCTAGATGGGACGAGGATCGAAGTCTTGAACGAAATCATTAACTGGATCAACAACACAAACGCCGCTACACCGCGGATCTTCTGGCTCTACGGACAGGCTGGGAAGGGGAAATCGGCCATCGCGCACACGATTGCTCTGCAGGCCCAGAATCTCGGCTTGCTTGGATCGTGCTTCTGCTTCAGTCGCGTTAGACACCACGAACAGTTCCATATGAGGCTCTTCCCGACCATCGCACGGGATTTGGCTGATCGCGACCTCCGCTTGCGACCGCTTCTGGTGGAGGTGACGACCAACAACCAATTCATTGAGGGACACGGCAGACGTCGTAGCACAGTGGCAAAAGCTCATTGTCGAACCCCTTCCCCAATTGAAAGGTCCCCCTACTGGAAATGTCGTGGTGATCATTGATGCTTTGGATGAGAGTGGTGCTGAATGCACGAGGGCGACTATTCCTGAGGTCCTTGCGGAAAACGGTGGGGACCTCCCAGCAAACATCCGGATTCTCGGCCACTCGTGGACATTGGGGAGGCATTAAACGCCAGTTCGCATATCTATGCCAGGTCGCTCGATGCCATTGATACGGAGTTGACCACGCGCGACATTCATCTCTATGTTTCCACCCGTCTGAAGAGTCTCCGTGACACGTTCTCTGATGAAAAACTTTCAACAGCTTGCTGCGACATCTGGTGTTGTGTTCAAATGGGCACGTCTGGCATGTGACTTCATCTTCCCCCGAATCGGAGTGATTCCGAAAAACGGTTTCCGTGAAATCATGTCTCATGTTCTTGGCGACGGGAGGACTCTCCTCGACGAAATTTGTATACTACGTTTTTGAAGGATCTTTTCAGAGGGTCCGATGAGCGCCAGGTATTTCGTTCGGTCATGCGGCAGATTTTGTGGTTGAAGGAACTGCTCCCCTATCAGTGCATTGGACTTTATACGTGACAGGTTCCCTCAGGAAGATGACCACTATCCGGTAGGATTCGTCCTCAACTTCATGGCATCACTGCTTGCTGGTGCCAGTGAGGTATCCATTCCCGTCCGCCCCCTGCATGCTTCGTTCTATGACTTTTTGCTCGACGAAAAGCGAAGTGGAGAGTTCTTTATTCAGCAGGGTGATGCACATCGTGACCTTGCCGTCGCCTCACTTTCTGTCATGCAAGCTGGCCTTCATTTCAACATTTGTGGACTAGAAACATCATACATATCCAACTCAATGGTGGCAGACTTGGGAAAGAGGATCCAAGAAAATATTCCTCCGCATCTGTTGTATTTGTGTTGATTCTGGGCAACCCACCTCCAAGGTGCCCCATTTCATCCAGGTGCCAATCAGTAAAACACTTTTGCTGTACAGTGCTGTCCAGCACTCCATAGCTATGGCTAGCTCTGGACAATAACAGTAGTTTTACTGATCTTGGAGTGAAAACAAACTTCATACTTGACTATGTAGTGAGCAGAGGTAACCACTATGTGACGGGAGAGACTATGCCCCAGCTTAAAATCCGAGCACCTAAATTTAAACAGAGAAGGATAAAGAAGAACAAAACCTACGTACTATCATAAGGAACAACATCGGATCCCACGTCAACTTCCGACCCATCTATATCCGTATCTATCCATGCATCGCCGTCCTTGCTCACTTCTTCTGTACACCATTGCGGTGCCAACAGTGGGGAAAAAGGTGTCCGAGGTTTCCACGACGGCGGAGGATCCCGCAGGTCACTCCGCAGAGACGATGGCAACGTCAACGACGATGGCGGAGCAGTAGCAGGCGCGCCGCCGATAGCAAACACGTCCTCGCCGTTATATATATTTTCTTGATCAACGGTCCGTCGGTCCGAACTGCCCAGACCGCGTCGGTGATGGAACACCTTGACTTCGTGCAGATGTGCAGTGCGCGCGAGGCGTTTGGCCTCGCGCGCGTGCGGGTGTGCCGATCCGGAGGACGAGTTTGATTTTGCAAGGGGCAACACGCGTGGGGGGGATCTCGGGTCGACCGCGAGCAGCGGTCTATTCCTCATCGGTGTCCGTGAGGAAGGCGAACCGTGCAGATGCTTGTGCAAAGAGCCCGAAGACGAGGTTGCCGACTTGGATGCCCTGGGGGTGTGACGAAGACCGAACGAAACTGTAGAAGAAGACCGCCTTTGAAGAGCCAATGGTGGCAACACGGTCGGCACGTCCGATCCTTCGACAACTTGAACCTTAGCTCTACGAATGAATGTGAATACACACCTGTCACCTGTTCATGCTTAGCACCCGCGCGCTGAGCAGCAGGACTGCGACTCCTCAATCTCAGTGGATTCCACCCGCCTTCCGTGTGACTCCCAAAGCTCAGGGAGCGCACACCCCATTCACGCATCGGACGGCTAATGCCCACTCGAGAATGGCCGACAGACGGGGCACCCCGCGTGAGGCCCATGAACACAAGCACCGTGAGGAGTAAACACAGCTGTGCAATCCCCAAACGCTTCTCAAAGATGACCTGCACAACACCCACAGCATCCAATTAATACCACCACCATGGTTCATGCACCTCACTCACCTCATCTGCAAGGTGATTCACGCGCGAAAGTAGCTCGCTATGCTCCAGCTCGAGCCTCAGTCTCTGCCTCTCCCACTCCAGCACCGTCCGCTGATACATCCGTCCCTGCATCTGTCCCTGAAATGAAAGGCGAGTGTTATCAGCGACGACCCCTCACGGGAACGAAAGCGGTTGGGTGGTACTGACGATACTCTCCAACCTGCCCACTTCCTCTCCCAGTTTCCTCAGGACGTCTCGGACACCTACGGTCTGCTCCGCGACATACTGCACATACAGCGTGTGGTTCGCTTCTAGTACTGTGAGCCTGTTCATGATGGTGCCAAAGATGGATTCGCCGCTGGGCATGGGAGAGTGCACATTAGTGTACACTGCGGATGAGTATGTATGTTGTGCCTGGGACACGGATGGGACATGCTGCGTCGAGAGAGAAGAGAGCGTCGGTGATGGATGGGACCCTGGAGCGTGCGTGGGCGGATGCTCGCTTGTGAGCTGGGTCTGGGTAAGCGTGGCCGTGAGTCGTGTCTCGTACGACGCCATGGACGCGATAGACGATATAACTTCGACGAGTGAGGAAGACATGGGCGGAACCGCCACTTCTTCATGCTGCAAAGGTGTGGGCTCCAGAGGAACACTAGATGATGTCGAGGAAACGGAGGGTATGACGCTCGAGTCCGCTACAAGCGAGCTGTTAGACTTCGGGGTCTCCTGTTCAGACGAGGCATCGTCGCCATGGACCGTCGTACTCGTATTAATAAACCCTGACTGGCGCATATCCACGAACATGTCGACGCCCGACGCAGACTCGTGGACCGCATCTGCAATCAGCGGCCTCTGTGCCTGCAGCCGCGCACGGCTCTCTGCCTCCCACATATCCCACTTCCACTGCTCGAGATGCGTGAGACCATACACCCGCAGGAGCGACACCGGACAATAATACTCGCGTCCATAGTGCGAATGAAAATCAATGCGAATGAACCTGTAAAAATCGCGCAAAGACGTAGGCGGATGGAACGACTACCAGACACATACCAGAGTGAGCAGTGCACCCGCCAAAAGAAAAAACGACATGGACACACGCACCTGCACACCCCGGATATTCTTAGCACGATACGTCCCCGCCACCGTCCACCCGTCCTCCGCCGCAGGATACGTCTTCGCCACCCTCACACTAAAATCCTTAAACACACCACTGAAAAATTCGAAATTCGCCAACTGCACCGTATCGATCCGGATATCGTCACACAGCTCGACCACCACGAACTGTGCCTCCCCGACCGTGCCCGCGTTCTTCTGCCCTACACCCGCACTCGACGCCGCCCCCGTACACGGCGACAACATATACCGGTCCTTCTTTGAGGACAAAATTGACGATGCAGACTTGGCAGACCGGTGCGCCATATGCACACGCGCCGAACAGTCCATATTCGCATAATTGAATCGGTCCGTAAGAGGCACCCTGAAATGCGGGGGTATACCGACGTCCCGCGGGTACGAAGCGTCCTGCGCAGACGCCGTGCTTGCGTAGTCTGCAAGGGGGGTAACAGCAGGACCACCAGAAGTGGGGTCGTCGCCGTCGCCGTCAGCATTGGACGCAGTGTCTGCCCGTGGTGCAGAAGCAGCAGCCGTCTGCGCGGCATGCACACGCATCTGCCTCGACTTCCACTCTTCAAACGAGAGCAGTGCATCCTCTGGGCCCTCTGCCAGTAACGAAGCCGCAGCGGGTGGCGGCTTCAGGCAGCACAGCGGGGGACCTGGGTGAAGCGCGCGGTGCTTGAGGACAATGGACCTGAACGGGTCGAAGTTTGTCGACACCTCGGACGGGTCTGAGGAGGATGCGTCAGAGAGCGGGAGTGCAGCTGCCAGCAACGCCAGCGCAAGCAGCGTACGTGGCAGCAGCATGAGTCGTCGTTAGGACGAAAGAGCGTTCATGGGTCGATGTAAATGGTTATGGGACACGTCGATAGGGCGCAGAATGTCCATCTCAAACGGGACATCTTTAGGAAAACGCTTGTTTTTACTAATGTGGATAATGGCTAGATACCCCCGTCTACAGAGCGTGTCCGTATTTCTAGCTCAGCACGAGATCTCGAAACGAATAAGTCGATTGGTAAGTCATGGTGTGGCCATCAGCAGAGATAAACAATAGCTCGGCGATCGAAGTACCCTAGTAGTGCTAATAATTATCCAACAAAACGGCACCACCGGGCCTCTCCACAGCGGCAGCGAGGGAGGGGTAACCTCAGGAACACTAGCGAAAAAAAAAATGAGTCTGAAAAAGTCCGGACACAGACATTCAACCTCACCAATCCGACCAGTTCACCCGCCTTTGTATGCATGATAAGTGCCACGATCAGACCTACAGCAGCATATCAATACCCCCAACGTCCATTCCCCAAAATGAGCCCGGTGACGCACCGTACAAACCCAAGACTTCGGCAAAGATGAGAATCAAGATCTACACAACGCAAGTAAATCACCAGATGCGCAGCAGTGGGAGGCGGGGGGGAAAGACCCACCATTCCAACAAACAGCCGCGGCTGTTGCGCCGTCCCTCTCACACCAGCATCACCCACAATCCCAATCGCGAACCCCGCCGCCAATCCTGCCAGACCTACCGATAGACCAGCGCCCAGTTCGATGAAGCCCTGAGCGAGTGGCATCGATGCATCCACTACGCATACAAGTTCAGCGGCTCGCCCTCGAGCGGTGATGGAATGAAGCGACACGTACGCGATCCGGATATAAGCACAGACACGACGAGTCCGTATATCTGCACGCGAGGCCTCAGTCAACGAGCAATGAAAGTAGGGGCGGGGGACGCACAGCAATGATACCAGCCATAATGACAGGTACCGAACACTTCATCATAAGGTCCGGTCTAAGCACACCCATCGCAGAAATACCAACGCCAGACTTGGCAGTACCATAACTATACAATATTGAACGGATGGTTAGTGCATCGTCACCCCGGTTGGGGGACGCCCCGCTCACCTCGCACCGATACCTGGGGACCAGCCGAGTAAGAAAACGAGTCGAGAAAAAGTAGAAGCGCAAGGAAACGTACAGGTGAACACGATGGCACAGGTGCAGCCCTGCGTGGGCGACGTCAGCCCGCAGCCGAATAAGAAAGTAAAAGCAGCAGCGGGAAACACACCATTGCACCGAAAAAGGGCGCGTAGACGGGACACAAGTCAGACATGTGTTCGTTTTGCAGAGTAGAGTGGTAAAGTCGATCGTCGAACTTGAGAGAGACGAGGCGTGTTCCGAGCGGAGATCGAATGGGAGGACGACAGTGGATGACTAAGCATGCAATAACAACCAAGGGTTCGCCATGTCTGCATGCATGAAATTCACCCAGCGAGTGAGTGGACCTCGCAGCGATGCGGTATGTTACTGACCAAACAGGCATGCGCAGGTCTGGAAGTCGTTTCTCGATGCAAAAGGTGTGTGTAGTGTGGTTTGACCGACAAATCCACTCAACACACAGACTTCCAGGCCATGACGCTCTGTGCTTTCCTCATGTGAACAACAGACCTCCTGGCTGCACTGCCGCACACACCCACTGACGAGCCCCATACAGCTGCAGATCATCCGTGCTAAACCAGGCATCGTCGAGACGGCACTCAAGATCGAGTCGACCAACTGTAGGTACACGCTTCGTTCGTCGGCCAGTACTGACACCTCACCAGTGAACCGTGTCGGGGTACGTGTCTTTGATTGCGAGCCTGCTGATACCAACGACAGCGCAGACCGTGCATGGGGGGGTGTTACTCTCTCTGACCGACACACTTGGATCGCTCGCCGTGGCCTCTAGAGGCCATTTTATGACCGGGCTCTCGACAGACGTGGCGACGTCGTTTGTGCGACCGGCAGGCAAGACTGGGGACACGCTCTACGCCAAAGCCACGCTCACCTCGCTGGGTACGTCGTCACCACGGTCAGCGTACCTGTGCTGAAGCATCCACAGGGCGCCAAGTGGCATACACCCGTGTGGACTTTACGAACACCAACGGCGACCTCGTTGCTTACGGCAGTGAGTGTCTTCTCCAAAACTACGCTCTCGCTCACACCACACGCAGCGCACACGAAATACATTGGCAAGTCTGCGTCAGACCCAGTGCGTGTATGTGTGTCCACCAGGCTGTCGATGACACTGACCGATATCGACAGCAAAACGTGACGTTCTCGGATGACGGGGAGAGAATGATAGAGTAATGTAGCGTTGTGTTTCGCACTCGATACAACCCCAACAGCGTCCGTGCATCCATGCCCGAGTGAGACCGACCTTAGATACTTTAAATGACTAAAGGCAGTGAGAGGGGGTAAATCGCGTCGGCTAGCAATGATGATGATGATGGAGTCGGCGCTCAGAACAAGGACACGGGCTCGTCGTCGGGCTCGCCCAAGGAATACTCGGGTCTGAGCACGGTGGCAATGGCACTGAGCAAGCCTGGTGTGTCCCTAGAAAGTTGCTGAACGCGGTGAGTCCAGGATGAAGGTCGCGTACACGGCAACACGTACCGCGCGAAGGGAGGGCGACAGCGGAAACACAGCTTTTCCGATCTTGATGCCGACATCATGGAGGTCGACGATGGCGTAGCGCATGAGTCGTTCGTGGTACTCGGCGAACTCGCTGCTGTTGGCGACCTGCTCGAGCGACACACGCAGAGGCGTCTTGGGACCACGCTCTGCGAGCCATTGAAAGAGATCCTCCATGATGCTGAACTCGGGCTCGATGATGGCGACGCTCTCGAGACGGGGCCAATGGTCGACGGGACGATGGCCCGATGTGGCGAGGAAGGTGGCGACTTCTGCGCCACCGAGGGCGGCATGGGTGACCATGGGGAACGCAGCGGCGAACGCGGACATGTCGTGGCGGGCGCTGACGGCATTCCGGATGCGGAGATGTGTCACGCGGGGGAAGCGGGGTGTGTCCGCGCCGTGATGGACCATGTCAGGCGTCAGCGTCTCGGTGGGCCAGCGGGGGACGAAGGAGAGATGGCGCAGGTCTGGTGCGACAAGGGCGATCAGGACGTGCTCCAGTCCGGGCATGTCGACGTCGCGGGGATACAGGCTGAGGGTGCGCAGGTGGGGGAGGGGGATGCTGTCGGGCAGGAGACTGAGGTCGCGGAAGCTGCGCCCGGTGCCGTAGAGGGTGAGACTGGCCAGCCGGGTCGACGCAAGCAGGACGTCACGCAGGGCAAAGGGGAGGGAGGGCACGCTGGGGGACCACTGAGTGTTGTCTGTGATGAGGGCGAGGGCGGTGAGGGGGAAGGGGGGGACGACGTCGGGGATGTGGACGGCGCTGAGGTGGAGATGGGTGAGGCGGGGACAGGCCTCGGGGGAGATCCAGGAGGGCCAGGGAATCACGCCCGACTCGTACTTGTCGGACTGGATGTGGATGCGCTCGACGCGCGAGGAGGACACGCCGTGGAACTGGTCGAGCATGCACTGGAGCGTCGACGGGGGGAACCCGCGGATGTCGACGCTGCGCCAGCGCCCGGCGTGGCTGGCGAGCGGGGCGACGAGCGACAGGAGATGCCGCCGTGCGCCGGTGATGCCGAACCAGCGCTCGCGCATCGGGAGGGGGCGGACCGTGATGGTGAGGGGCATGTCGCGGCTGTGGACGAGGTGGCGCTTCACCATGGCCTGTGTCCACCGGGGGGTGATGCTGAGGTGGGTCCACAGACTGGCGGTGTGGGTGATGACGCTCCTCCAGCGCTGGCAGACACCCAGCCACTTCCAGCAGGGGTCGACGCAGGTGGTGCAGTGGAACGTCGTCGCGTGCTCGAGGATGGCGACGAGGGTCTCGTTGGGGAGCCGGTGCACGAGCGGACCCTTGGTGGTGTGCACGAGCTCGTCGAGGGTGCCCTGGACGCGGGCAGCGGCGTCGCGGACGATGGCGAGCTCGTGCAGAAGCGCGGCCTCCCGGTCCTTGAGACGGTAGAGCTCCGCCCTGAGCGGGGCTGTTTGGTCGGTAGCGTGCATGGGGACCTCGACAACCCGGGAATGCGGGGAAACGCCCGAAAGAAATAGTCTGGGGATGGCGGATGTTCGATCACCCGATGCATTCCGAGCCCTTTTGGCCAGAATTCCAAGTCCGAGGATCTGTCATTTCACTACTAAGCTAACACGTCTCTCTCACAAACGCTCTCTGTAGCCCACGTCACCTTCGACGGACTCGCCCGGTGAAATTCAACATTGGTCTTCGTCCTCGCTCGCATTCACCACCTTTCCGCCGCGGGAGAACCACGACTCGTGTTAGGAACCGAATATCAAATTGCACAACCTAAGCATTCCGCCGAGAAGACCTTGGACCAAGGATCGAAGCTGCGTCAAACATGCCGTGGCCTGGCATCCGGCTGCACAACCTCGTGCATCTGTGCCGACAGCACGGTACCCATCCATGATACCCCGTGCCGACAGGGCACACCAGTGGTGGGAGAACATCCACGCATCGAACCGCAGCACCAAAGTGTTTGTGAGACAGTACTACCGAAGCGATATGACCCCGTGTTCAGGAAAATTTAACCGTATCAGGAAACAGCATTCGAGAGCGGTAGTACATGACGATACGATAACAGCTGTCTCGATACCAGTCAGCATACATACATAGCGTCATGACGAACCAAAGGCGCTCACACACACATCCTCCACTCGGAATCACTGCACACAGTCGGGTCAATGCACATACGCCCC
>Ga0307518_10002205_pt1 | contig 14263 bp, 4 predicted proteins | sample 25_EM_MG_FD_203889 | JGI IMG/M metagenome (GOLD analysis project Ga0307518, IMG submission 203889) | Populus trichocarpa ectomycorrhiza microbial communities from riparian zone in the Pacific Northwest, United States - 25_EM | ecosystem: Host-associated > Plants > Roots > Unclassified | place...
CACTACTGTTTTTCTTTACTTTTTTATTTATTTATTATCCAATAAATAGCAACCAACTAGTTGTGGACCCCGTTATGTTACGGACTTAATTTGTTTTACATAAAAAATGATATTTAGATACTCCAAAAGTATTTTAAAAAAAAATATTTTGCAACTCAGGTTATGAATTCAACTAGATCAAATAAGTTGGTTTTATTTTAATTAGATGATAAAAGATAGAGAACGACAATATATAAACCAAATAAAAAAAATCTCGATAGAGCTTCAAACAACATGAGAGAATGGTATGTTTTAGATACCGAGAGGCGCTACTCTAACTACCCGAAAAGCATAGATGTCACCCACGCACTGAAGAGTGTATCACACAAGCTTATACCTTTTTATTTTTATTTTTTATATTTAATTAAATATCAAATTATTTCGGAATTAACCCAATCGTAACAAATATATATATATATATATATATATATATATATATATATATAATCATGAAAAGCAAAGAAAAAGAAAACCCTTCACGCCAGTTTTAATTTACCTACACCTTTTAAATTCTTTATTATATTTCTCTATCCTATTTTAATTTTTTTTTCTTAAGTAAATGTAGGGAATAAGTAATAAAAAACCCGAAACTATTTTCCGAGCAACATAAATTTCTCGCAACGCAACTCACCTAATCAAGCCCTCGAACCTTTTTTATGTACTTGATTACTTAAGTTGTCATTAATGAAGTTACGAGGTCTCTTTATGTTAGGTGGTGTTATTAGCTGTGATTAATGGTGGGCGTCTCCCCTAACTCAACAAGCACCTCGTCATAGCACATTCGGGAGCTGCTATTATCTTATAGTTCTTATAGTCAACAAAACTATAGGAAGAAACTCGGATTTGTTGTTTTAGGCAGAGTTGAGGATTCATTTATTATTCACATTGTTTTTTTTTTAATCCGATTCAGCAGGAATTTGTACGAATCGATCAATTTAAGCGTGTTATTTCTAGCATAATTCTTCGAACACAGCTTGAAAGAATAAGGATGAGCATCTATATATGTGCCAGTGCCAGTATAAAAAAGAATGAAATACAGATATGTTGCCGATGATCCATCTTGCGATCAAGCTAAGAATTTTAAAATTCATATACTATATATATATATATAGCGTTCAAGAAAATCTTGAACTTTGGACCGATAATATACACTCGGCATGCATCTAATCTTGGTGACTTTGTTTGCTTCCGCTCCATTTTAGTATTATGAAATAATAAAAAAGATATGATGTCTTCTGATGATGGATCATGTCGCAATTTAAATTTCAAATTCATGGGATTGAAGACCACAAATTATCAAGAAACGGTGTTCATGGCTCCCCCGCTATGCCAGGACCAAGAAAAGCGCCGCTAGGCCGGGATGTGTCTCTTGTCGCATCCCTAGCCGCTCTCTGCCCATCATTGCATGCCGCTCGTAGCCCACTTCTACTGTTTTTTTTTTATAAAATAAAAAAATATCACAAGTTAAAAATATTAACGGAAGAACACGGTTAAAAAAAGAATCGCCTTTTGTCTTAACTTGGCTCCTTCTATAGTGCGAGCAGTGTCACTATTGCTAACCAACAAAAATTGAAACAAGAACCTAGATCGTTAACCCCACCAGCATTGCCTTTTGTCTCCATTATTTTTTTAATCGAGGGATGCATGAGAAGGGGAGAATGTGGGGCTACAGGAGAAAGAAAGTTGTAAACAACCTTGTGCGGCTCTCCTCTGTCCTCCATTCCCGAAGGGTTTGCCTTGTTGGATTTTGTAGCTCCCTGAATTTAAGGTTTCAGGCGATTAGGTGTTTCTTACTTTGTATAACGGTTGTTTTTGGACTATTTCTTCACCTGTGGAGATAATGTACTTCTTTAATTGCTTTCCGGCGAGTCATATACTTTCTCTTGACATCTTCTTGAATTCAAAATTTAAGATGAATATATTGAGAGGAAGCTCATTTATCACTCAAGCCAAGCTTTAAGAGCATAGTTAGATGTTTTTTGCTAGTCGGTATAATTGCTCAGCACATGTGGGTGCCTTGCGTTATTCTTTTCGTTAACAGAAATTAGTCCTCCCGGAGCATCATTTTTACCGCAGATTCCTTAGCTAAAAAAAATAGTTCATGCATTGAACATTGCTTGCGATTCCGTGACAAACATACAAGAAACAATTTTGTAGCCAAATCATGACCTATAGGAGAGAAGTGATCAAGTATATTCTGGGTCATATAAATAGGACGGACTTCGTGCCTGTAAAGATCAGTCGTAATCCTCGTATATTTGACAATTTTCTTATTTAAAATTAAACTTCAGGCCCTTTCAAGTCCTTAGATGCTCAATTGGCGAAGAAATTTTAAAGCCATTGCATAAAAATTGGGATTTGAGCTGCCTCTTGTTCAGTTCATTAGCAGCCGCAACAGGCCAACAGGTTTCTATGATGTCAACGTTCGACACAACTGACAAAACAAAGAAAATCAAATTAATCACATGACAGAAGGAGAATGCAGCATATTGAACGACTGATCATTATCATTGAAGCTTTGTTTCACCTGGGAAGAATAGTTGCGCTGATTGGATGCTCTACATGGGGAGAAAATTACAGTAGCCAGGCCCACTATGACAAAGCTTTCTGGAATTCCTTAATCGGAATCCAGCACCACAATATATGTGTAAACTCATGACGAGTACACTGGCTCAAGCTTGTTTATGAACTGAAACTGGGTTGAGAGGATGCTAGAATGACAGCATCCAAGACCTGCTGCTATTTTCGAAATATTTTGAGCAGAACAAGATTTTTCTTCTTAACTAAATTTATATAGTTAAACTTAGGGTCGGAGAAGCCGACATAACCAGTTTCACTTGTTGCAGTTTGATCTTTTTTTCTCTACCAAATACTACGAAACTTCTGGAGCTTCATACGCTGAATTCGAATTTGATATTATTCAAATTCAATTCAAACTCAATCATTGAACTCTTTTATTTTGCTTTATTATTGTTATATATATAATTGTACCGGGGTTTATACTTTATAGACATATTGGGCAGTGGCACATGGCAATCAAAGTTATGCATGAAAAAAAAAATAGTAGAAGTGTTTAAAACTGTAACTTAAAAAAAGATCATGGAAATTTTAGTATAAAAAAACACAAGCACTGCTTCATCGAGATGATGGGAGGTAGCTTGTGTTTTTATTTTATTTTATAAAATACATGTTTTTTTAGCTTTTAGAGGTGTGGTTTATATTTAAAAGGTATTGTAATTTTGAAAAAAAATCACCATACTTCCAAGCCAGACACACTAAAAGCTCAAAAATACTCATCAATTTGGGTTCTCTTTGCGAATAATATTGGGCTTGAGACATGAGTGTTATTTGTAAAATAATATTTTGATGGCTAAATTAATGTAGTGTTTGAAAAATGTTGTTTTTATAAGGAAAATATAAAAAATTATTTGTAGATATATAATTGTGAATAAATACTCCACCTACTTCTTTATTACTTTGTTTGTACTTTGTATAGCTTACTTTATGAAAAAAAATGTTAGGAGCAGCTCATTATGATTTACAGATCTTGAGACAAATATAACTTTTCATATGTATGCTTTATGCTATAATAGTTGGAAGGCATAGATGAAACTTATATGAAGATATAGTATGTAAAACATGACACTTTTCTTGAACCAAGCTCAAAAGGAGTCGAACCGAGCTTAATGTGGGCTTAGTTGGGTTTGATTTGACCAGGATCAAACCAAACCCTATATTGGACTAGATTTGAACTTTAACGTGTGCTCATTATTAGCAATGGCACCTAATTCAACAATATAAAGATGAAAGAGTAGTGTTAGAGGCTTAAGATTAAATATAGGTTGTCCTCAGTCTCCCATCCGCGTATAAATGGACAAGATGAACTCACCAACAAGATATTGTTGAATAAGCTTTTTAACATGTAACATTAACACGATTTAAAAAATTATGGATGAGAAATCTCAAAAAACCCTTGGTTGATATATTTTAGAGAAACTCATAATGCTCTAAAAGTTATATCTCACATAGAAAAGAGACAAGATTTCCTAGTGGTTTATTTACTGGAAATGTGAAAAGTTAAAATTGATTCCAAAAGAAACCCAAATTTTTAAACGAGAAAGGATTTAAGTAAGGTGAGTTTTAAGCTTAAACCCCTCTACACGAGCGACTCAGCTCATGCTCGAGCCTGAAATTTTTTTAGGCTAAAAAAAAATTACTTTTTGCCAACATATTATAAACTTGGATTTGAGTTTATAATTCTTTGGCCCATACGGAATTAATTTTTTTCTACCTACTATTTTGACCAATCCAGTCTAAAGAATCTGATCAATTCTTTTCCAGAAGAGTTTTTTCTAAACTTGAATAATTTTTTTAGCTCAAAAAACATTTATTTTAAGCCAGAATGTTCAAGTTTTATAGTGGTTAATCGAAACTGATAATGAAAAGAATTTATTCTGGTAATTACCGGAATTAATTCTATAATAGTTTTAATTACAAACTCATCTATAAAAGAAGTTGAAGAAGAGTGTATTGGTGTTTGATTTTTTGCACGACTTTGCATAATTTCTTACATTTCTTTTTGAGTTTTACTCTTCTATTTTAAGCCTTGATTTTCCTCTTTATTTTCTTTTTAATCTAGAGTTTAAGGTCTATTCTTGTTGAAAAATATTTGAGTTTATATTTCTTTTTGAGTTCATTGAACTTTGTTTAGTAGTGCATCTAAACTAAGAGTTGTTGGAATGTTAAGTTCGTATTTTCACATCAAGTGAAGAGTAATAGAATGGTTAAATGATACATATCTCAATATCTTTTATTGTTTTTTTTAAGTAAGTTTTCAATATATGCTTAGAATGTGTGTTAGAATGTGTATCAGGAGTTAATTTCATTCTCTTATGTATAAATCTAAGTATAATTAGTATGTATATTAAGATTGTGTTTCAATTTTTCATGCAAATTTATATATTTACTTACTAAACATGCTAATCTTTTATTATAATTGCAAATTTTCCATGATCTTATATTCAAATTATAAACTAAACATATATGCTGACTTTTCTAACATTACTATATTTGTGAATTTTGGACAACAGCTACAGCATATATTTACTTTTAGCAGCTTTAAGTTATAATAGCATTATTCTTAATTAATGTTAAAATCAAATAATTATAGTGAAACAACATCCAAAAATATAGTCCGCAGAGAAACAACTCGTTCTTTCTTTCATGATTCCATTCAACTGAGTTTCCAAAGATATGAATCATAAGGCACGCCGGTGGATGGCAACAAAGAATCACCTGCAAGGAAATTGCTAGCAGGAAATTGCCAACATTCACTGGCTTTTTAATTTTCTAAGTCTCCAGAGCCATCTCTAGCCACCAAAAGATTGGCCAGCAGTGAAGTAGATCCAACATGAGTAGCCTCTAATTTCTTTCGACGATTGATATGGTATGTGGTCTTCTTCAGTGTAACTTCTCCAGTATTGATTAAATTGAAGACATTGATGGACAGAAGAGGTCTATAGTCTCTGACATCAAGCTCAATACAACTAGTCCTACAGGTCTCAAGATTTGTTAGGGTTGCTGTGAGCCATATTTGTGTATCCAGATTAGCAGATTGACCATAATTGTTGATTGTGTAGTTAAGCCTTACTATGGTGGTCGTGGTAGAGCTCAAGACAGTCTGTCGAAGCCGTAGTGTTCTCATGGTGCCATGACTGTTGTGTGAACCTAGTCGTTGATTGGCTTAGTGCTTGGAGGGCTTGGTCTAAAAGCAATTTGCACGGACATCTTTCTAAATTCTGGCTCTTGCTTCATGGCAAAAGAGTTGGTGTTGCTACACATGTGGTAATGACAAGACTGGAGATGCGGTGTTTTCTTGCACCAAGATTCTATATTTGAGTACATGACAGCTGAGAAAATGCCAACGATGACAGAAAAAGAGAAGCTAACAAGGATAAAGCAATAAAGAGCATTTGAAATGGCATAACTGCAATTAGAAAGACTTGAATACCATTTAAATGGTCTCGTATGATTGTCGAAGTTCACAACTATAGAGCTGGGGAGGTTTACGACTCCCTTCCAACAGTGAAGTATCCAAAGCAATCTATGCTTAGGCTAATTGGCTGTTTCATCATTTTATTTCCCCGATTTTTCACTTCTACTCTTTCCTTTTTTCTTTACTTGTCTATTGGGTATCACCATCCTGTTGTTCTAATTTTCCATCACAATTGTGCGTCTATGATTGAGTTTGAAGGGAAGAAAACTTCCCTTTACGCATAGTAATCAGCATGATCCAGGACGTATCTCATACTCATTGCTGGAACAGTTATCCTGAAGCTTAAGACTAACAAAGACACATGCATGGTCAAGCAACATACGTCCTCAGCTAGGAGAGGTAAGTGGAGATTCTGTTGCCAGCAATCCATTTCACGTGGTTGCATGTCCTATATGGGAATGGGAAAATCCATTGGTTCCATGCTCTTCAAGCAGAAGATATCGACTGAATCAAATATTGGCATCAACAAAATTTATAGAACAGAAGGTAGAGAGCAAAAGAACTCGTTACCTGTTGGGTCCCTGTGAGAATAAGCACCAATAAAAATTGGACTGTGATATTAAACACAATGATTTTTAATATGATAAAAGGGCCTTTTTTCTGAATATATCGTTTAAATTTCTAGGCCAAATGAAAACAATGGAATGAACGAATATTCCACCCCACATACGGCTGACCCAACCTCAAACCACGGTTTTGAACAAAGAGATTGCCAATGCAAGTAGTTCGGTCCATTTCTACCAGAATTTGATGTCAATCATCTTCCACTGAAATCACAGAAAGATCTCCTGTACTGGTAGAAATGGGCTGAACTTTTGAGACTTTTGTCGTGCTGGAGAACTTGGTGATGGCAGGAGTTACTGCGGTCATCAAGTAGCTGCTTGTAAACTGGCAGCCTTAGTTCTCTGTAGGCAATGAATCGGATCTACAAATATCACCACGACAAAGCGGACATACCCTGCAAAACCATTAACAAGTTAGGCAAACACTAAAAACTGGGATAGCAGCAGCTGAAAAATCACCTGTATAGGTTAAAGATCATAGACCACCAAGAAAGCATCAAAAGTCAAATGGAGAGAGCAATCTGGCATTATACCAGCAGCTAATGTGCAAAGCATTGAATTTGGATTGATAATGTTCTCATGGGGACAACCGGTGGTTAAAAATTGGGACTTCTATGATCTGATGCTGTCACTTTATTAAGAATTTTTCTCTTACATTTTACAGTATTTGCTCAATTATACAGGTCATGCAAGCCATTAGATTTTTTTTTTCAAGAAAAAAAAATCCAACAAAGAAAAGAATCAGGCCAATCTCAAGGTTGCTATAAATAAATACCAACAAAAAATCTGTCGCCGCATATTTGAATGATACAAAGAGAACTGACAGCACCCAAAAAAAAAAAAAACCCAGATCCATTTTAAGATTTCTTGTGATCCTACAAGAACAAGATCAGAAAATACAGATTTGATGAGCCTTATGATACGAGGAATTATATAGTACTTCCAGTGCATGTACACCCTCTCTTGGATCATTTGGAACCCACTTATAATAGACATGGATCCCACAACAATGTGACAGTGTGAACATACACTGGGAGTTCTGAAAAGTTGCTCTGATCTTGCAACAACTGAAGTTTTGGAGCAAGTCTGATAATCGTGCTTGACATTCTAGTCAACAACGTGCAACCTTCAGTAAGTTCTATCAACTTATATTAGTATCAATAGTCAGTGACCCAAAATGTGAGTCATACATACAACAGCAGATACAAATTTGTTTATCTCAAAATTTTCAGCAAAGCTGTCATTTACATTACCTAAAAACTTTTAAACATGAATTGTAGTTTTGCGGCAAATGAATTTATTTTAGACATGCATGTATTTATAGGCTAGTTACAGATTCGGGATTAAAAAAGAATACCTGTGAATCTCCTTAAGCCACTTGTCTACACATGTTCTGTGGAACTCGTGATGGCAAGGCAACACTCGCATGCTGTCTCCTTCCTCATATTCCACAAGGCATATGTAACATCTGTTATTTAATGGAAAAAAGGGACAGGAGCATAAGTAAAAGGTAATCATGATAAAGAGACAAGAACTGCAATATTAAAATTCCAATCATACTTCATTGACTTGGATAAGAAACGCATACAACAAGGTTATCAAATAACAAGATTACATAAACAAAAATACATAAAAGGAAGAAACACTACTCAGTGAACCTTATAACCATGAACAAACCTTAAAAAATTTACACAAAAGAGTGCAGATAATAAAAAATAAGTCTCACACAAACCATGACACTTTTTTTATCCAAAAAAAGAAGGAAAAGATCACAAATGTTATTGAAGCCTGCTTTAAGTGGTACTTAATATGAAGGTAACTAACTGTACATTGAATATGTCAACAGCTTAACTATTTAATGCAGGGCATCATAAGCAGGTTCCAATGGAGCTGCCTGCTGTGCATTATTATACTATGTTTCTCAGAGTTGGCAATTTCCTCGGGATCTTTGTGTGACAGTGTCAGCACGATCAGACATGCTATGGGTGTGAAATCCACAAGTTGCAATAGGGAGGGATAATACTAAAGAAAGTATTCCTTCAAAGCATTTATTCAACGGAACATTCAACTCAGATTGTAGGGTTCCTATTGGAGCGCAAAAGACTTAATATTGGCAATTATTGGCAACATTGAAACTAGAGTTTCAGTGGTTAATTACTAGGACTGCAGGCTGATTAGGAAGATTATAGAAATTTAAGTTACCACATGAAGGAGAAGCAATTTAAGTTACCATCAGGAGATGAGGTTCCTGGGGTATTATACTAACACTTTGTTGTATGTATAGGAATTCTCATTTTGTGAAGGCAAGCTCAGTTCCTGGCTGGAACTTTAAAGACTTGATCAGAAGCAGTCTTTGTAGAATCTTTCACCAACAGTTAACCAAATTGCAATTTTCTAGATGTAGGTGATTCAAGCAGTTATCTTAAAGTTTGTGGCTTCAGGTAATATATAGAACTCCTCACTGTCAACTGCCAACCCTTAAATGTATCTACACAGAAACCAAACCATATTGGCCTTGATGTAAAATCAGAAACCGGGCAATAGCCTAAAAATGGAAATTATTTGAAAGAGAAAAGAAAAACCTATATGTAACTACATATGTAAATAAATTGTTGTATTTGTTAGTCTTTTTCCCTTCTTCTTTTTTCAGGTTAGGCAAACTCAAAAACTTTAATCACCTCCAAAAAATGGGAATTTAAAAGTTTTGACACGGAGAACTAATAAAAGAAAAGGAAGGTTGCAGTTAGATGACCAGGCTCTAAGCAAGCATTTGACCGCAGTTTACTATCTTAGTAAGCAATCAGCTGACATCATAAAGGTTGTGGTAAGTGATGACAAGTATAGCATAATGGATGGTATTAGACAGAAAAACAAATTCAAAGATTCCACCACTATTTCATTAGTAGAAATTTGATTAGTGGACACAACTACTTACTGGGCTGTCTCCTCATTCTGATGTTTCTGGGCCTTGGCATATAATTTAACAGGCAATGATTCCACTATTTCATTTGGTGCGGGTACAGATCCAAGCGAGGACATAGAAGGCCGAGAGGACAATACAACTGATTGCTGGTGAATTTCATCCAGAACCTGATTAAAGTGTATAAAAGATTCAACTTATAGAGATATAAAAAGTAGGGTAAAAAAAACCAAAGACAAAAAAACTGGATGATAGACAGCACAAAGCTAACAGCCAATTACCTCAAATAGAGCTTCAGCCAACATGACAATTCTTGATATGCTAGCCCTGGCACTTGTTTCATCATTTAAGTTGGCATCTCGTACACGGCATGTGCAGCGACCTGTTCTGTGTTGTCCAGATAAAATACAAGACCTCTCATGTCCAGACAGGTTTTCAAAACGGCTTCCCAACCTCTGAAGAGCACGAACCTAAACCATTATATACGATGAGAGTAATTTGTGTAATTTCAGGCACTAAGAAGGTGGAAAACACAAAGGGAAGAAGGCTGAAAGAGACATGAGGTTTAGCCCAAATAAAGATGGGTTCCTTTTATTGGTTTTCAGGAGAAAGAGTTCCAACAGAAGGTAAGGATGCAGGAAATTTTAATTTTATAAGCAGCAACAGGAATGGCATTGACCTAAATCAATCCCAAACAAGAACATCAAATGGCATGCTCTACATGTAGAAAGCATTCGCTAGTTTAACACATACTGTTCGACAACAAATGTAATACCCATTGTTCAAAATAAAAAATTATATGCCACGTGCACTGTGTTCATTAGATGAAAATAAGTCCTATGGAAACTTTCAATAACTACCAAGTGTAGGGAACTTATGTACCTGAGATCGTATTCTTCTCCTCCGTTCAAGGAAATTTGATCTATGTTCTAGCAAGTCGTGATACCTGGCTTCTCTTGATCGAGAGGTTTCCACCTCATTATCTCGAATGCCGAACAGCGAGCTAGACATGCCAGATGGAGGATAACCAGGTGCTGTTGGAGAGGTTAGAGCATTCCCTTCAGATTCTGACACCCTCATCTGCCCACCCAATGCCTGTCTCCCGCTACCATGGCTAGAATCTCTCATTTCTCTCTCTTGTTGCAAGGGACATAATGTAAGGTCAGATAGTGATGACCGACGAAGAACTCTATCACGAAGCCTTCCAACACTCAAGGTTCGGCTAAAACGAACATTACGATCAGCAGGTTCTCGTGTTCCAATTCGCCTATCAGAAAGTCTAGTCCCAATCCCATCCACATCATTGAATATTCTAGGAGAATGTAAGTTTCCATCAACCCCCACTCTAGTTCCACCGCCATCTCTTCCTGCATGGAGAAAAATATTCTGGTTTTCTTGCATATTGTCTAAGAGATCAGGTGTTTGACTTTGCAACTGCAAACTAGCAGATGTATGTTCACGACAATGCGCAGCAGTTCTATTAACCAGGGATGTAGCAAATAAATCACTACTCTGTTGTGTTTCATTTCCATTTCCATCAACAGCACCACTGGCAGACTGCGGATGACGGCGAATCTGGTCTTCATTGTCCAACATTCTGAGACTAGTAGAATGAATGGGATATCCCCTTGATGACCCTAAACTCACTGCTCTGCTCAGCCTAAAGCTCACATTACCAGGAATAAAACTAAAGCGAGAAAGAAACCGACTTGGAGAGGTCAACGACTGCGTAGGAGCAGCAGCTCGAGCAGAGCTGCTACCTGTTCTTGAGGAAGTATTCGTGATACTTGCTTGATTCCATTCATCAAGCTCAACATCAGATGATATACAAGGCATTTCGTCAGATTGCTCAACTTTAACCTTTCCATAACACTCAATTTTAACCTCTTCCGAGTCTATTTCATTCTGGTTAGCAGCTGAAGCATTTCCTTCGTGATTTTCTTTATTCCCATTATCAGAAACCTAAAAAAGCATGGGTAAATCGATTTTAGTCCTTCAAAAACCCATAAACAGTAAAGAAACTCTCACGGCATTCTTGTGAATATTATGATGATACCATATGAAAACAAGTTCTGAAAGGATACATTAGCACAACTTCCACAATTCAAGAAAAGAAAATAAACATTTTCCATTGAAAGTGCATATAAGTGAGTGAATGAACAAAAGAACTAAACTGCATTAAAATTGAGAAGGCTAAAAATAACACGATCAAAGAAGCCGAAGAGTGAACAATGATGGAGGGACTGACATGGTCACCGCTTGTACTATCACGAGATCCACAGGAAGAACCCAAACAAGCAGACTGAAAGACCTTGCTCCTCTCTTTAGATCTTCCCTTCCTTCCACTTCCACTTGATGATGATGCTGAGGCACCACCACAATGTGCCTTGCTTCCACTGGATCCCATCTCTCCAGAATATCACTCCACACAAAACGATGCCCAAATTACATCACTGCCCCCTGAAAGCTTCAACATTTCAGATCTAACAATAAGGGGCATTGCATTTATAGGACCAGTGAGTGTTTGGTGAAGTGGGTTCTTAAACTTGAGAGAGAAAAATGAAATGGGTTCTTGCCAAGTTTCAATCTTTTAAAAGTGTTAGATCTAAATAGAGAGAAACAGTGAGAATCACATAACGTTCAGTTTTTTTTTTTATTATTAATGTGGTTGAGTAAAGGGGAGTTGCACATGAAAGTGAAGATTAGATGTGAGAAAGAGACAAAGTAACTACTTGCAGAGAGAGAATGGGGAAGGAGACTGGTTTTTTAAGGAAGTGTTTTGTCTCAGTCAGCGAGTGAGGAGCTTGACTGCATAATTTTGAAAGGAGATAGAGAGAGAGAGAGAGAGAGAGAGGGGAGAAGGAACATGAACACGAACACGGGGCTCCTCCTTTACTGATTTGCAGGCTGCATTTCTGGGGTAGTGTAAAGTGTTTGACGGGAAGCCACGTGGGAATGATAGAGCTTCCGGGGTTGTTCATATTAGCAGGGAAAATCCTGTCCATGTTATTAATGTCATTAAGTGACACCCAATCTTTAATCTTTAAAGAAAACAAATTTTAATAATGAGGCACATTCCTCCATCAAATTTTATATAATGAAAAACACACTATTTATTTCACTGCCACACTTCTGGTTTTTGTTATGATAAATCTAAAGGAAAAAAAAAAAAAAAGAGTTGTAAGAACATTTTAGTAATTACTTCTTGCATTCTTACACAATCACTTCTTCTTGATAATTTAGTGTTGCCTTGGGGAGAATGAAAAGAAGCGTAAAATGCAACTTCATTGTATAGCATTCGGCAAACAAGAAACAGCACTAATTTGTCATGCGAAAAGGCAATCGCAAAGCTTCCCTAACATTTAAGAAGTTGACACAAAAGATTTACAGTGAGACATAGCTTGTCTGTATAAATGTAGAAACTTCCATTGCGTGCAATAAAAAAAAAAAAAAAAAGAGGAGAGGAGCTGGGAGACCATTCTTCTAAAGTGAAGGTTGAAACTACAGTAGAGGAAAGGAGGATAGAATGAAAAGGTTTGCTTAAGAATAATGACAGATGCTTGCATGGCGCGCAACCCAAATGTAAGGAAAGTTGTGTAATCATTATTCCTGCAGACAACCCATTGCGTGAGCACCCGCTTTATGAGGGATACAATTGGAATACAAAGGAGCTAACTTTAAGGGATTAAAAAGCAGTAAAGGGGTTCTAAATGCAATGGTGTGCTGGTAATATCATGTTTGGAAATGCGATTTAACTAGTAATTTAAAAAAAATTATTAAAAAAATTAATATTTTTTTAGTTTTTTTTATCATTTAAATGCGCTGATATCAAAAATAATTTTTAAAAAATAAAAAAAATATCATCTTGATGCATTTCTAATTGAAAAATACTTTCAACTACAACCGCTACTACAATTCCAAAGAATACATAAATAAAAAAGGGTAAGTATGATGTTTAAATGCATGCCATTAGGGACAAAAATAAAAAGGGAATGACTTTTGCTTCCCGTCACCGTTCTACAAATCTTAAGGCTACTAGAGATTTACATGCTCATTAACTTCTTGACTCGTGGAATTAGTCGAGGTGTGCGCAAACTGACCCGGACACCCACGTTAATAAAAAAAATGACTTAGAAAATACATTTCGCAGAAATAAATATGTAGGGTAGGAAAAGATGTACAGCTCGTTTGGTATTGTGGTGATGATTGTTTTTCAAAGTGTTTTTTCATTTATAAATACATTAAAATAATATTTTTTAAAAAAAATTATTTTTTACATCAATATCAACAAGCAAAACACTTAAAAAATTTACAAAAATTATATTCTTTCAAAAATGTTTTTGAAAGACAAAAACATAAACAATTCAGTATTTATCATCTTGAAAAAGGGTAAAAAAACTGGTGGGGAAAAGGCATGAAATGATGCTGGAAAGCCAGCTCCCGAACATCCTCTCAGCAACAAAATCCAAGGCAGAAAAAGGAATGCTCATCACATGGATGAAAAATATATCGAAAAGGAGGGATGTAATTATAACAAAATGTCAAAATCACAAAAAACGTGAAAGAATCCCATGACAGTTACGAATGCAACACAACAGCCAACATCCCATTATATATATGAACATGTATATATAGACGCACAGTATATATATATATATAGATGACATTCTAAGCAATAATTTTACA
>Ga0307518_10002206_pt1 | contig 14262 bp, 3 predicted proteins | sample 25_EM_MG_FD_203889 | JGI IMG/M metagenome (GOLD analysis project Ga0307518, IMG submission 203889) | Populus trichocarpa ectomycorrhiza microbial communities from riparian zone in the Pacific Northwest, United States - 25_EM | ecosystem: Host-associated > Plants > Roots > Unclassified | place...
AGAATATTCCATGCAGCAGCAAGCTCATCGCTCCTCATGAAGAGATGGTTGTCTCCATCAATGAAATCAAGAAGAAGATGCTCATATGAATCAGGCACCTCCGCATTATACCTAAGGAATTAAAATAAAGAATAAGCCAGATGTCAAATTATAGAACAAGGTGGGTGCTGAATTGGCTTCACTTTAGGAAATGTGAATTTAAATAGAACATGTCTTGTAACATGAAAGTGCTTACTTGTCCTTATACAGCAAATTGAGTTCGGAAGCATCCAACTGCAAGCCAAGTCCCGGAATCTTATTATTAATCTTTACCAGAATAGCTTCGTTAGGTGCATCACTCAGAATCAGCTCATTAGTAGCCAGATCAATGTTTAGCTTGACACGTTCACAATAAAGGTTCTCGGGGACATTATGGAAATGTACACGTCTCCACTCTGCATCATGTAGTTCATCATGGTCAGAAAATTCAATATAGTGTAAGCAAATGGTACACCATTTCCTCCCCCTAGTAACTATCACAATGCGTGTCTTAATTTGGGCATATAAATACCCCGCACAATTCCCTTGTTCTCTAGTTTCATTCAGCACAGAACTCAAGAGTACTTCAGCTGTGTGCACCCTGAATGTGAAGAGTTTGGATTCCTGAACCTTATCACTAAGTGTTCTCAATGAAGTTCCTTCTTAAGAGATGATCTATCCTTGTATTTAACACACACTGCTCTAACTCTACTGCATCTTAAGTTCCATGCATCTTGAAAATACCACTCTGAAGCAAAAGTACTCAGCTTGTTTTTTCCTTCCTCCTCCATTTGCATGCTTTGTAAGTGCTGTTTCACCAAACTTTTACGACACACACTATATATTAGTGGTTGATCAGCTCCTGCCTTCTCACTGCAGGGTGACTTTAGTTGTATATTTATACAACCCAGGTACAAAATCACAGAAAATATGTCATTCTAGTGGGGACATAGACCTGCTGGAGTTTGCGATGCCTTTTAATTTCGTCCGGTGAAGGTGACCGAAGTGAATCAATTAGGATGCTTTCTTTCAAAGTTGCTATTAACTAGTGGTTGATCATATACGTCATAGGATTACATCAGTCAAGAATCTTTTTCCTTGTAAAATTTTCTGTCAACTTTGATTACTGTCTTTCCTGTATCTGTTGAGCTCTATGATATCTGAAACTGTACCTGTTAGTGGCCAAGTACTTCGATCCTCAAAAGATTTTATCTTCGGGAATGCTAATGAATGAGAATCATGATTTTTTAAGCAGATAATCTTGTGAAGAGACAAGTATCTAAGAAACATTGAGCATCATCCTGGCTGCTCCAACACACAAAAAAATAATAATAAAAAAGTTGCTTTAGGCAAATGGCATCAATTATTAGAGGTGAATGCAAGGCTGCCCGACAAACAAAAAAAAAAGGCTGCTTTAAGCAAATGGCATAAATTATTAGAGGCAACTGTGCAGCTTGGCAAGGTAAAATTCTCCTCCTAGATGTTTAAAGAAAAGTTTTTTACTTTGCCTGGAATAAATTTATTATGAAAGGTTTGACAAGCTGTAAAGCCTGGACCTCAATTTGCCACCCACAACGTTCTTCCAAATTTCCAATGATGCTGCCCATAGAGTTACAGCCTACCGTTCAGTACAGTCAATACCATCCATATTAACACAAATTTGGCAGAACGGGTCACTCCTAATACGTTTTATTTGAGATAAATTATATTATTTATTAATATGGAAAAAATTGTTTTTTTTAATTGATGATATATTTAAGATTTAAGAAAAAGTCTAATAAAAAAATTCTTATCTTATCAAATTAAAAACCTAACCATTTTAATATCAATAAAAAAAATTATTTTTTTATTTAATATTAAAAATATATCTTACATGTAAGTTCATAATCTCTCATATTAAAATAAAAAAATAATATTTTTTGGTATTTTTGAAATGTAGACAAAAATCCTTTGAAATTTTACAAATTTATTATAAAATCCAACCAATATTTTTTAAAAAAAAAACATGTCAAGGTATTTTAAGATATTTTTTTAAGAAAAAAAATGCTTAAATAACTTTAGGATTTTTAGTCATATACAAGAACAAAAATATTTACCCGACCCGACCGGGTTGACCTAAAATTTTTTATTCGCCCATAAACAGAATAAAAAATTCTAGTTTGACCCGGAAGAAAAAACCCAAAAATAAAATTAAAGCAAAAAAAACAGATTAAACACCCAAAAAAACATAAAAATTCAAAAATTCTTGAACAAAATGGATCAAACAAAAAAAATAAAGAATACGAAGAACACCAAGAACACTCGAAACAAACCCAACAACGTGAACTCAAATTTAGACCAGATTTCATGAAATCAAAAGCACATAAAAGTTGTAAATTATTCAAGGATCAAGAATTAAAGGTTCATTCACTTCAATTATGATTAAATCATCACGATTTGGTCAAAATGGGTTTTGGTTCAAAATCAAAATCTTAAAATTAAAAATCATTATAAATGTGTTGTTAATACAAATAAATACTAGATTATTGGCTAACCATGCATAAGGTAGGATTCTCTACAAACAAATGGATCAAAATTTTGATCCAAATCAAGGGTTTAAGACAATGTTCTTCTTAATAATACGAAAAACATTGTCTAGAACCCAACAAAAAACCCAACCATGAGGTAGCCATTGTCAAGCCTAGAAATGAGCATTTTTTTCCTCTAAAACATGCTTTTTTTATTCCAACAAGTCACAATATCATACACAAACATGTTTGAATGTAAAACTAACAGAAAAAAAACATCAAAATCAAGTATGAAATACCAAATCCAAAAACTAATAACCTCAAACAACCTACATGTTCATGCAACATGGATTCAAAATTGGTTTTTTAAACTCATTTTGTGCATAAACACTCTTAACAAACTAAGGATAAACACTCTTACTTTAACATGTATAGCTTAGATTAAACCAAAGCTAAAACAACATTTATATATCAAAAAGAGAACATAAAAATCAAATTTAATACATCAAAAATATAAAATAACTTCATTAAATAGAAATCACAGCAACAGAGAGGTGAATGCAACACCATTTGTTAAACAGTTTAAACCTTTTTTATATGATTGTAACTATAAATGTAAACCAAAACAAATAATAATAATAAAAAAAAGGCAGGCCATAAAATACCTGTTTTTGGGCCTGCAATATATACCTAGAACAACTACTCTCTCTTAGCTTTCTTTTAGAAACTTTTGCCTCTTACAAACTTATAAAGATTAAGGAAACTTTTGCCTCTTACAACTAGTCTAAACTTTTGTTTAGACTTTTGGACCTCTACCCTTATATTTCTCTTCTTTTTCTTATCTCTTCTTATCTTTTTTCTTATCTTTTCCTTTTCTTTAGTCCCTTTTCTTGATCTTGAATGGGTATTTATAGGGTTTTATTAGGGTTTTGAGAGGTCTTGAATCAATTTATGACCTCTTGATCTTGAGATGAGTGTTGTGAACTCTTGATAAGAACTCATTGAGGAGCTTTTGTGTGTAAACACACAAAAATCAAATTGTTTTTTGCATGATAGTTACATTGTTGGGGCTGATTGAGTTGCCTACTTTCGAGGCCTTGTTAGAGCAATTCTGACGTCATCGTCGCCTGAAACCACCCAAACCTCGTAGAGGGGAAGAATATCTTTCATTTGGATCCAACCTTACTCAATTTGAATGCCTGAAACTCCATATTAATACGTTTGAAGTTGTCAATTCAATCAGTCAAACTATCAAAATAAAGGTGCAAACTGACGAATGACGTGTCATTCACCTTCACTTCATTAAATTTGAATGACACGTTATTTAGGATTATTTATTTGGGATTTGACAAAATTCAATCGAGTCTTTGTTCTTCCAATTGTTTTTACTTGTAATTGTCTCAAGACTTTTAATTTCATGCAATTTCACCCTTGTTAAACTCAATTATCAGCCTCAAAGTTTACCGTTATTTTCATTTAAGTCCTTAGTTCTGAATTTGTGTATTCCAACCATCTTCTGAATTTATGTATTTTGACCTTCAACTAACCAACAAACTTTTAATTTTTTCTATTTGGCCCCTGATTTAGTCCAGTTTAGCCCCTACATTATGTGTCTTTTTAGTTTGGTCCTTGAATTTAAATTTCTTCAATCAAGTCCCTAAATTGCCTATTAAACTTTAATATTTATGCAATTAAGGCCCTAATTTGATCAAATTAACTCTTAAAAATTACAATTCAACCCCTAAACTTTAATTTCTGTTAATTAAAGCCTAGATTGACTTCAAAAATTAATTTTCTTACAATTAAGCTCTCAATAAATTCAATTGAACCTTGAAAAATTCCAATTGAGTCCTTAAACATTCAATTTTGATTTTTTTCTCCTTAAATTGAATTTTTCTTTGCCAATAAAGCCTTCATCAATCGAAAATATACTGTTAAATTTTTCAAATCTCCTAGATGTTCTGGTATATTCTTCTCACTTATATATATTTTTTTATTCTCTTCCAATATTTTTTTAAAAAAAATTTGTATAATTTTTATATTATATCAAAAGTTTATCCATGGTCAATTAGTAACGGTGTGTGTGAAAAGAAAAGAGGTAAAGGGTTCAAATCCCACAACTTATTTGTATTTTTGTTTTTTTAATTACTAATTACCAACGCAATGTTACAAGGTAGGATTTTAAGTTAATTATTTATATTAAAAATTAACTTAAAATCCTACCTTGTAACATATATATATATAGACTGTGAAAGCATTCAATAAAATAGATTGAAAATTATATGAATTAATAAATTTTAAAAAGAGTTATTAAGACAAACTAAAGCAGGAAGGTAAAAACTTATATAAAAATATTTGATCCAGTAATCTATAGAAATCATCTCAATTGAATTTTTCTTTTAAAACATAATCTATAGACATCAAAATTAAAGTTATTGGTGGTTGGAATTTAGCCAGAGTTTTTTTAAATTTTTTATGACTTTATCTCTCATTTCTTAAGATCGAGGAACTAAAATATTAAAAAAAAATAAAGAAGAAATCCTAAACAAAAAAGTATCAAATATAAATAAATTAAAAATTTAGAGATGAAAGTGTAGTTTTACGCTCACAATGAACATGGAAAGCAGGTTGTTACTTATTGCCAATGTTAATTTTAGGGCGTTGTTCTTTTAATTTTTTCAGCATAGCTAAAAAATCTTTTTGTAAAATTACCATGTCATTTTAACTCCAAAATAATCTCCGACACTTCGGACCCGTTATAGCATGCAATCCAAAAACAAAAAGAAAGGATAGGATAGGATAGCGACAACATATTTTTTTAGGACCAAATTCATAGAGAATAAAGTTCGATTACCTAGTCAAAAGAATCTAAAACTCAACTATGTCTGAAACTAGGCTTTGCTGTTCTTGTAAAATTACCTAGTTCGATTAAAAGTTGACCGTGTTCTGGAAACGAGGATTTGTTGTTCTTGTTCTTGTTGGAGAAAGAAGGTATATTCTCCTAAACTGTCTCAAACCTATTTAAAAAATACAGCATGAGTTCTCGTCGAACAAGTGTTTACATGACTTGGTGTGTCCGCTGAGCTAGGTTATCCCATCACTTGTGTAATAACATCAACTTAAAAAAAAAATCTTAATTACCTCATATAGACCCAAACAAGCCAGAGAGACGTCAGGATACATAATATGTTTTCGATAAACTCAGCACATCATGGAAATGCTGGCCAGTATTGCTGTTACTTATTGTAGTGGTCGACCTTTCATTGTAAAAGCTTCTCAACATGCAAGAAGAGAGAAGGGAGTTGTGGGGGAGGCAGTTACCCTCTACAAAGAAAGCTTTAGGTCCAAGCCAGTGCCTTCTTCTCCCTCGTCCTTTTTCTCTTCTTCCTTTCTCTTGGAAGGACCGGCTGCTGCCTGACTATCCTTGCCATCCTCCAAGAAATCTTCTGGCAGAAATGATGGATTCCAAGCCACGCTAACCTTCTCTTCTCCAACTTTCCTGATCTCCTCTTTCTCTTTAAATATTCTATTTGAGTTTCTTCTTATTTGATCATGCATTTGTTTTGTACTTCTCAGCAAAGCAAAGAACTTCTCCATCTTCTCTTCTTCTTCTTCATCATCATCATCTTCCTTTCCCTTTTCTTCTTCTTCAATATACTCCGTCTTCCTCTTCTTTGCTTCCCTCTCCATGCCAAGCTAGCTAGCTATTTCCTCCAACAAAAACAAATATCAAAGAGAGAAGCATAAGCAGTAGACCATAGAGTATCTCTTACTGTCTAGTATGGGTTATTGTAGTTTGATGTGTTAAACCAAACCACATACTAGACTTGCACTATGACCACTCTAGAAACCGTGTTAGTTGACTCTTTGTAGAGAGTCACCATGACGTAGTGCAGGTATCACAAGAAGTCTTTTACAGAAATGGGCTTGGCTTTTCATTTTTGATTTGAATATTGTGAAAGCATCCCTCCATATATAAATAATTGTTTAAGACTTGATTGGTGCAGACTTTAGTTTCAATGTACAAAAGCTGATTTAAAAATTACCCCACCAATAAGCGTAATAAAATTTTGATTTGATTTCTTGCAAAAACAGATAAAAACCATAGTGAGTCCTCGCTTCTCTTCAGGAAAGATTGGCTGTAGATGGAGTGGATACTATGGATGGAAAAGAATAATGGCAAATAAGGTCACTGGCTGCTGCCCATGATGCTGCGTAGCATACCGAATAAAGGTGATGCAAGCACCATGACATATTGTCATTTTGGTGGAGTCTTCCTAGAGGGCCAGCCTGACATTTTTGTGAGAATATATACTTTGGTGGGTCCTTTTGGTATACTTTTATGGCCTTTATTTAATTGACACCTTACAAAACTTATTTCTCTGCCGTCTGTTTTCCTTCATTACTTGTTCTATGTTCATAGCAAGAATCTATCACTGTAGCAATTAATCAATTATATATTGTCATCGTGATGTCATATGGATGATCTCATACTAGTTTAAGGTACAATTTATAGCTGTCATCCTCCAAGTGGAGCTTCACAATGACATGTAATTTGCGGCAAAATGACAAGTTGGGCTCGAGCTTCTTTCATGTTTCAACGAAGCAAAGCTGAAAGTCTGTTCGGCCTGCTGTACAAGCTGCTTAACAACCACAGAATTGTGGGGTAAAAGCAACAACTTCCCTTATAAGCAGCTTCCAACTGCTTTTGTAAGATGAAGACATTATAGTGGATGGAGATTATCTGCCATGAATAGATTCAAAATAGGGGAGTTGGATCACTATGACTGAGCTTTGTATTCACCTGGGCAATGGATGGTGAACTTTGGATTCATGTAGTAATACCTACCTAACTAGCCAGAGCTGTAATAAATATTTAGCCAAGTTTAAACTCGAGTCAGTGAACTAGGTTTTCTGTGGAGTCAACCAAACTTAATGCACAAATAAGATACCTTCGATATCAGGTGGGCCCTGAATTCACATTATTCTTGCTGAAATTTTAAACATCAAGTTCCATCAATAGATAAGCTGTGTTCACAGAAATATCTTTATTATGGGCCAAGCTATAGGCTGGCAAATCCAGAGCTCCATGATCACTGGCATTCAACTTTATTGACAGGAAAGTAGATTGTGCTACTGATGCACAACAGCATGGTATCCAAGGTTAATGTATAAAACACAACTCAAGTTCTGACAGTTGAGCATGTCATGATATTGTATGATACAGAAGCGTGTGATTGAAGTTCATTGTTTGTCAAGAACATAGAACTGAATCTTACTTTGGAAATTGTAAGGAAAAAGAAATTGATGGGGGTCTCCAAAGTTTTTCTCCGTGATTGTATGGTGATTTGAAGCTCCGATGAGAAGCTTGATCAATCACCCTCAGCAGGCCATTATTTTGCTAGTTATGGCAGCTGGACTGTGGTAACAGAAAATCAAACAGGGAACATGTTAGTTGAACATTTCAGTAAATCAGAGTAATTTTACACGCTAAACATATATACAGTTATTTATTTCACGTGGTCCTGGAGACGGAATGACTATTTCATACTGCCTATCATGCATGTAGTTGTTCTCAAACATCAGATTCAAAGCCTTCAACAAGCTTCGGTCGTCTACCAACCCACCGAACCTGATATTTTGCGTAAAGATAATATGGTCCAATTGGACCTCTACCTCCCAGTTCACAGAGTTCTGGTGTCGTACGTTTCTTGTCTATCTCCTGTGGAGTTGGAGTTAGAATATTCCATGCAGCAGCAAGCTCATCGCTCCTCATGAAGAGATGGTTGTCTCCATCAATGAAATCAAGAAGAAGATGCTCATATGAATCAGGCACCTCCGCATTATAGAACAAGGTGGGTGCTGAATTGGCTTCACTTTAGGAAATGTGAATTTAAATAGAACATGTCTTGTAACATGAAAGTGCTTACTTGTCCTTATACAGTAAATTGAGTTCGGAAGCATCCAACTGCTAGCCAAGCCCCGGAATCTTATTATTAATCTTTACCAGAATAGCTTCATTAGGTGCATCACTCAGAATCAGCTCATTAGTAGCCAGATCAATGTTTAGCTTGACACGTTCACAATAAAGGTTCTCGGGGACATTATGGAAATGTACACGTCTCCACTCTGCATCATGTAGTTCATCATGGTCAGAAAATTCAATATAGTGTAAGCAAATGGTACACCATTTCCTCCCCCTAGTAACTATCACAATGCGTGTCTTAATTTGGGCATATAAATACCCCGCACAATTCCCTTGTTCTCTAGTTTCATTCAGCACAGAACTCAAGAGTACTTCAGCTGTGTGCACCCTGAATGTGAAGAGTTTGGATTCCTGAACCTTATCACTAAGTGTTCTCAATGAAGTTCCTTCTTAAGAGATGATCTATCCTTGTATTTAACACACACTGCTCTAACTCTACTGCATCTTAAGTTCCATGCATCTTGAAAATACCACTCTGAAGCAAAAGTACTCAGCTTGTTTTTTCCTTCCTCCTCCATTTGCATGCTTTGTAAGTGCTGTTTCACCAAACTTTTACGACACACACTATATATTAGTGGTTGATCAGCTCCTGCCTTCTCACTGCAGGGTGACTTTAGTTGTATATTTATACAACCCAGGTACAAAATCACAGAAAATATGTCATTCTAGTGGGGACATAGACCTGCTGGAGTTTGCGATGCCTTTTAATTTCGTCCGGTGAAGGTGACCGAAGTGAATCAATTAGGATGCTTTCTTTCAAAGTTGCTATTAACTAGTGGTTGATCATATACGTCATAGGATTACATCAGTCAAGAATCTTTTTCCTTGTAAAATTTTCTGTCAACTTTGATTACTGTCTTTCCTGTATCTGTTGAGCTCTATGATATCTGAAACTGTACCTGTTAGTGGCCAAGTACTTCGATCCTCAAAAGATTTTATCTTCGGGAATGCTAATGAATGAGAATCATGATTTTTTAAGCAGATAATCTTGTGAAGAGACAAGTATCTAAGAAACATTGAGCATCATCCTGGCTGCTCCAACACACAAAAAAATAATAATAAAAAAGTTGCTTTAGGCAAATGGCATCAATTATTAGAGGTGAATGCAAGGCTGCCCGACAAACAAAAAAAAAAGGCTGCTTTAAGCAAATGGCATAAATTATTAGAGGCAACTGTGCAGCTTGGCAAGGTAAAATTCTCCTCCTAGATGTTTAAAGAAAAGTTTTTTACTTTGCCTGGAATAAATTTATTATGAAAGGTTTGACAAGCTGTAAAGCCTGGACCTCAATTTGCCACCCACAACGTTCTTCCAAATTTCCAATGATGCTGCCCATAGAGTTACAGCCTACCGTTCAGTACAGTCAATACCATCCATATTAACACAAATTTGGCAGAACGGGTCACTCCTAATACGTTTTATTTGAGATAAATTATATTATTTATTAATATGGAAAAAATTGTTTTTTTTAATTGATGATATATTTAAGATTTAAGAAAAAGTCTAATAAAAAAATTCTTATCTTATCAAATTAAAAACCTAACCATTTTAATATCAATAAAAAAAATTATTTTTTTATTTAATATTAAAAATATATCTTACATGTAAGTTCATAATCTCTCATATTAAAATAAAAAAATAATATTTTTTGGTATTTTTGAAATGTAGACAAAAATCCTTTGAAATTTTACAAATTTATTATAAAATCCAACCAATATTTTTTAAAAAAAAAACATGTCAAGGTATTTTAAGATATTTTTTTAAGAAAAAAAATGCTTAAATAACTTTAGGATTTTTAGTCATATACAAGAACAAAAATATTTACCCGACCCGACCGGGTTGACCTAAAATTTTTTATTCGCCCATAAACAGAATAAAAAATTCTAGTTTGACCCGGAAGAAAAAACCCAAAAATAAAATTAAAGCAAAAAAAACAGATTAAACACCCAAAAAAACATAAAAATTCAAAAATTCTTGAACAAAATGGATCAAACAAAAAAAATAAAGAATACGAAGAACACCAAGAACACTCGAAACAAACCCAACAACGTGAACTCAAATTTAGACCAGATTTCATGAAATCAAAAGCACATAAAAGTTGTAAATTATTCAAGGATCAAGAATTAAAGGTTCATTCACTTCAATTATGATTAAATCATCACGATTTGGTCAAAATGGGTTTTGGTTCAAAATCAAAATCTTAAAATTAAAAATCATTATAAATGTGTTGTTAATACAAATAAATACTAGATTATTGGCTAACCATGCATAAGGTAGGATTCTCTACAAACAAATGGATCAAAATTTTGATCCAAATCAAGGGTTTAAGACAATGTTCTTCTTAATAATACGAAAAACATTGTCTAGAACCCAACAAAAAACCCAACCATGAGGTAGCCATTGTCAAGCCTAGAAATGAGCATTTTTTTCCTCTAAAACATGCTTTTTTTATTCCAACAAGTCACAATATCATACACAAACATGTTTGAATGTAAAACTAACAGAAAAAAAACATCAAAATCAAGTATGAAATACCAAATCCAAAAACTAATAACCTCAAACAACCTACATGTTCATGCAACATGGATTCAAAATTGGTTTTTTAAACTCATTTTGTGCATAAACACTCTTAACAAACTAAGGATAAACACTCTTACTTTAACATGTATAGCTTAGATTAAACCAAAGCTAAAACAACATTTATATATCAAAAAGAGAACATAAAAATCAAATTTAATACATCAAAAATATAAAATAACTTCATTAAATAGAAATCACAGCAACAGAGAGGTGAATGCAACACCATTTGTTAAACAGTTTAAACCTTTTTTATATGATTGTAACTATAAATGTAAACCAAAACAAATAATAATAATAAAAAAAAGGCAGGCCATAAAATACCTGTTTTTGGGCCTGCAATATATACCTAGAACAACTACTCTCTCTTAGCTTTCTTTTAGAAACTTTTGCCTCTTACAAACTTATAAAGATTAAGGAAACTTTTGCCTCTTACAACTAGTCTAAACTTTTGTTTAGACTTTTGGACCTCTACCCTTATATTTCTCTTCTTTTTCTTATCTCTTCTTATCTTTTTTCTTATCTTTTCCTTTTCTTTAGTCCCTTTTCTTGATCTTGAATGGGTATTTATAGGGTTTTATTAGGGTTTTGAGAGGTCTTGAATCAATTTATGACCTCTTGATCTTGAGATGAGTGTTGTGAACTCTTGATAAGAACTCATTGAGGAGCTTTTGTGTGTAAACACACAAAAATCAAATTGTTTTTTGCATGATAGTTACATTGTTGGGGCTGATTGAGTTGCCTACTTTCGAGGCCTTGTTAGAGCAATTCTGACGTCATCGTCGCCTGAAACCACCCAAACCTCGTAGAGGGGAAGAATATCTTTCATTTGGATCCAACCTTACTCAATTTGAATGCCTGAAACTCCATATTAATACGTTTGAAGTTGTCAATTCAATCAGTCAAACTATCAAAATAAAGGTGCAAACTGACGAATGACGTGTCATTCACCTTCACTTCATTAAATTTGAATGACACGTTATTTAGGATTATTTATTTGGGATTTGACAAAATTCAATCGAGTCTTTGTTCTTCCAATTGTTTTTACTTGTAATTGTCTCAAGACTTTTAATTTCATGCAATTTCACCCTTGTTAAACTCAATTATCAGCCTCAAAGTTTACCGTTATTTTCATTTAAGTCCTTAGTTCTGAATTTGTGTATTCCAACCATCTTCTGAATTTATGTATTTTGACCTTCAACTAACCAACAAACTTTTAATTTTTTCTATTTGGCCCCTGATTTAGTCCAGTTTAGCCCCTACATTATGTGTCTTTTTAGTTTGGTCCTTGAATTTAAATTTCTTCAATCAAGTCCCTAAATTGCCTATTAAACTTTAATATTTATGCAATTAAGGCCCTAATTTGATCAAATTAACTCTTAAAAATTACAATTCAACCCCTAAACTTTAATTTCTGTTAATTAAAGCCTAGATTGACTTCAAAAATTAATTTTCTTACAATTAAGCTCTCAATAAATTCAATTGAACCTTGAAAAATTCCAATTGAGTCCTTAAACATTCAATTTTGATTTTTTTCTCCTTAAATTGAATTTTTCTTTGCCAATAAAGCCTTCATCAATCGAAAATATACTGTTAAATTTTTCAAATCTCCTAGATGTTCTGGTATATTCTTCTCACTTATATATATTTTTTTATTCTCTTCCAATATTTTTTTAAAAAAAATTTGTATAATTTTTATATTATATCAAAAGTTTATCCATGGTCAATTAGTAACGGTGTGTGTGAAAAGAAAAGAGGTAAAGGGTTCAAATCCCACAACTTATTTGTATTTTTGTTTTTTTAATTACTAATTACCAACGCAATGTTACAAGGTAGGATTTTAAGTTAATTATTTATATTAAAAATTAACTTAAAATCCTACCTTGTAACATATATATATATAGACTGTGAAAGCATTCAATAAAATAGATTGAAAATTATATGAATTAATAAATTTTAAAAAGAGTTATTAAGACAAACTAAAGCAGGAAGGTAAAAACTTATATAAAAATATTTGATCCAGTAATCTATAGAAATCATCTCAATTGAATTTTTCTTTTAAAACATAATCTATAGACATCAAAATTAAAGTTATTGGTGGTTGGAATTTAGCCAGAGTTTTTTTAAATTTTTTATGACTTTATCTCTCATTTCTTAAGATCGAGGAACTAAAATATTAAAAAAAAATAAAGAAGAAATCCTAAACAAAAAAGTATCAAATATAAATAAATTAAAAATTTAGAGATGAAAGTGTAGTTTTACGCTCACAATGAACATGGAAAGCAGGTTGTTACTTATTGCCAATGTTAATTTTAGGGCGTTGTTCTTTTAATTTTTTCAGCATAGCTAAAAAATCTTTTTGTAAAATTACCATGTCATTTTAACTCCAAAATAATCTCCGACACTTCGGACCCGTTATAGCATGCAATCCAAAAACAAAAAGAAAGGATAGGATAGGATAGCGACAACATATTTTTTTAGGACCAAATTCATAGAGAATAAAGTTCGATTACCTAGTCAAAAGAATCTAAAACTCAACTATGTCTGAAACTAGGCTTTGCTGTTCTTGTAAAATTACCTAGTTCGATTAAAAGTTGACCGTGTTCTGGAAACGAGGATTTGTTGTTCTTGTTCTTGTTGGAGAAAGAAGGTATATTCTCCTAAACTGTCTCAAACCTATTTAAAAAATACAGCATGAGTTCTCGTCGAACAAGTGTTTACATGACTTGGTGTGTCCGCTGAGCTAGGTTATCCCATCACTTGTGTAATAACATCAACTTAAAAAAAAAATCTTAATTACCTCATATAGACCCAAACAAGCCAGAGAGACGTCAGGATACATAATATGTTTTCGATAAACTCAGCACATCATGGAAATGCTGGCCAGTATTGCTGTTACTTATTGTAGTGGTCGACCTTTCATTGTAAAAGCTTCTCAACATGCAAGAAGAGAGAAGGGAGTTGTGGGGGAGGCAGTTACCCTCTACAAAGAAAGCTTTAGGTCCAAGCCAGTGCCTTCTTCTCCCTCGTCCTTTTTCTCTTCTTCCTTTCTCTTGGAAGGACCGGCTGCTGCCTGACTATCCTTGCCATCCTCCAAGAAATCTTCTGGCAGAAATGATGGATTCCAAGCCACGCTAACCTTCTCTTCTCCAACTTTCCTGATCTCCTCTTTCTCT
>Ga0307518_10002207_pt1 | contig 14255 bp, 14 predicted proteins | sample 25_EM_MG_FD_203889 | JGI IMG/M metagenome (GOLD analysis project Ga0307518, IMG submission 203889) | Populus trichocarpa ectomycorrhiza microbial communities from riparian zone in the Pacific Northwest, United States - 25_EM | ecosystem: Host-associated > Plants > Roots > Unclassified | place...
CCTCGCACACAGGTGGACGACTACCCACACTTTGCACTTTGTATCCGGAGCGTCCTTTAACAGCGTATCCTCTGGCAAACCTTGTTTTGCAACAATCTCTTTAATCGCGCGCTCCAGCTCATCCGAATCAAATCGTCCCTGCACCCGGCCCTTGATCGTCACACGGTGTCTCTGCTTCTGGAAGATCCTGTCCGACAGTGAGGCATATGCGTTAATGCACTCATCGACCGTCATCCGAAGCCGACCGAGCATAATCGCTATGAGCCTGCGCTTCTTATCAGCCTTAAATCCAGCAAAGTAATTAATACTGACCCGCCAGTGCTGGTGCCTCCGATCATGTCGAAGTAGTCGCAAGGCTTCGGCGGCGATTCCGGGTCGATAGTGTCCATGAGCTGTTTCAAGATCTGAAGCGTCGACAGGCCGCGGACACCGCCACCATCGAGGGCGAGCAGGCGGAGGTCATGCTCGGGCATGGCTGGAGGGGTGAGCAGGAAGGCTCAGTGAAGCGACCAGATTCGATGAGAAATATGCAGCAGTACACTCATGGCTCCACGAGGTTGTGGGGCCACTCTTGTGATGTAGAAAGTGTGGTGGTCCATTTTCAGCTCAACGAGGCTGAGAATGCAGGCGCTGAATCCGCGGTTGCCAAGTCCGAGTGGTATTCTATGCGTTTAATCTTTCCCTGTGCTGTTCAGGCGCAGGAGAGGTAGCGGTACTTCCAGCGCAAGAATTCGCCCGAAGCTCTCTGCAGTTTGCCAGCGCTAGCAGGGAGGGCGGCCGACCCGCACCGGCCACACCCTTTGTCGAGATGGCGAGATTGAGGGAGTGCGAATAAAGTGCAGATGGAAGGTTCGAGTGTTTGAGGTACACGCGCTGACGAAGATCACCCGCCTTGGTTAGCGTCTTGTTTTGCAACTACACGTGATGATAAGATGTCGGGGATAAGAATCCTCGGAACCTTAATATGGACGCATTTTTCGTTTTGAATGCTTTTTTGGACTTGGACATCTTTCTATCATTTGTCATATATTCTAATTTCGTAATCATCTCGGCCTATCTCACCTTTTTGGCCTTGGTCACCTTCTGTTTCTTTGCCGTAGTTGCTACATTTTTTCACGTTTTGCCTTTTTCTTAGAAGCAACTGTTCCCTCCTTGGTGCCACGCTTTGGCTTATTTTTTGTCACCTTTTCAGGCATTATAATATGGAATAGAAATCTCTTTATTTTTAAAATACACTCTTCCCCAGTTGCCTATGAACTGACAAAGCTAAATAACGTCCAGACGACGCGCCCCTTGCGCTGCTCTGCCGGCGTCGAACCTTGAAGCTGGATGCAGAACTGAGAGGAGCACCTAATCCAACTCGATGCAGCCTCAGCCCTCTGCCACCATGAAGCTAGCCTTCTTTCAAGCATTTCTTCACTTCTTTCAACCCCAAAATGCATGTCCACCTAAGACGTTGCACGCAGCGATGGAGCAAGCGCTGGTACCAACGGTGACCGAGGAGCAAGGTGGAGAGCCAAATCCAGCCGACACAACCAGCCTCTGCTTGGTGTCGCTCGATGGCGGCGGAGTTCGACGCTGGTCGACGCTCTACATTTTAAAGGACCTCATGGCGCAACTGAACCAGGCACGTCAAGCTGCCAGCATTCCTTCAGTGAATTAGCGCCGCAAAAGTGCAGGTTTCCGCCTGTCTTCCGCCTAGACTCCGTCCAGTCATCTCTAACCTAGCTTTGAAAACCCTCGCGTCGTTTGAAGGCCTTTGTACGTCTGGAGGCAATAGAATGCGATGTGCCTTGATATAGCGGGCGCTTGCGATCACCCTTTGCCTTTGTTGACAAATTTCTTTCGCTTGCCAAAATCTGTAAAGCACTTAGCTTCTTCCTCACCCTTTCACACTTTTGATGATCACGCCCAAACACCTCTTCATACCCAGTCAGAGCCTTCGAGTACATCGCTTCAGCTCTGCTTACGTCACCCTGGGTATCAAGCAAAAGGGCCATATTGCAGGCTGTTTCAAGTGCTGGTACGTAAGTCGCGATACCTTTCTGTCCGAGTGCATGCTCATATCCTTCTAGTGCCTGACAGTACATCTTTTCCGCCTCGCCTAGCATGCCTTGCGACTGGTAGAGGAGCCCAAAGTTGTTGAATGTTCCAAGGGTTAATATGTGCTCCGGCCCAAGTGCTTTCTCATATCCTTCCTTTGTTCTGCTGTACAACTTCTCCGCCTTACCTAGCTTACCCTGAGAAAGGTATAGGTTGCCTAAGTGGTTGACCACGCCGAGTGTCGAAGTGTGGTCCCGCCCAAGTGTCTTCTCATATCCTTCCAGCGCTCGGCTGTACATCTTCTCCGCCTTGCCTAGCTCGCCCTGGTCCGTGTAGAGAATGCCTAAGTTATTCACCGTGTCGAGTATCCGAGTGTGGTCACGCGCAAATGACTTCTCGTATCCTTCCAGCACTCGCTGGAACATCTTCTGCGCCTCATCCAGTTTGCCCTGATCCATGTAGAGAACGCCTAAGTTGTTGACCGTGTCGAGTGTCGAAATGTGGTCCCGCGCAAATGCTTTCTCGTATCCTTCTAACGCCCGCACATACATCTTCTCTGCTTCGCGTAACTTACCCTGATTCGCATAAAACATTCCAAGCCCGTAAATTGCGCCGACGACTACATCATTATGATCCCCGTCCGCCCTGATTGCGTTAGCCCATCCTCATCTGGACCTACTGCCTGTTACTCACCTTAGGATCCATTGCCCGCACCGCTGCGTATGAGGTACGAGCCGAGATTGCACGCTTGAATACTCCTTCTTCAACTTGTGCGGCACTGCGTACCCAATTACTACCACCGCTAGCCGGGTAAAGACCAACCGCTGCTCCTCGTCCTGTATATGAAACGCCCATCTGTGGACGACTGGGTGAGTGGTATAGCTCGCTAGACCCTGTACATCCTCAACTAGAGAGTAGCTGCGTAGAAGCTGGATAGCCGCGATAAACTCAACTTCATTACTTGCAATGTCAGAGAGCCACTCTGACAAATAATCGGCCACGGCCGTGGATTGCATGCCCCCTTCCGCAAGAAGATCGTACCATAGGTCTTTGTTGTCAAGACATGCCCAAAGCAGAAGCAGGTTAGCCGCGGCCGTGTTCTTTGCCCGGATAGCATTGTACGAAATCGTCCATGTTGTCCACACGCTACGGTCGGGGTAGTCTTGAAGCGGCATGCCAGTCCGGTCTTGGGATTCCATGAGGCCTTTCCACTGCTGCTCATAGAGTTTAATGTATCTCATGACGCCGATTCCGCTCTGTCGCAGATATGCGGCAACTTGTGCAATTGCTAGCGGTAAGCCATCAAGGAGCTTAAACAGCTCCTCGCTCTCGATCGGATCTATGTCGAAACGGTCAGCGGAGTCGCGTACACGCAGTACTCTTACATCACAGCTTTGGCGCCTTACCACAACTGCCTCCATACCGGTGCTGAAACATAGCCTGCGTCTGGTCCTTGCTCAACTTACCCAGCCTCCGTGAAACGCCGAGCTGTTCCAAGCTGTCAAGTCTGGTGGTAATCAGAACCGATCCGTGATCTGCTCCGGAAAGATAACGGGTGACATTGTATGCATCGAGGTCGGCATTGCACCCTCGGCTGTCTTGGTCGACATTATCGAAGATCATCAGCCAGTTAGTATTGTCTGGCCGCCTCAGCCAGCTCATCACATCCCTAACGACAGCATCGACATTGCCATCACTAGTGGCGGAATACGCTCTGCTGCTCTCTGCAATCTGGCCTTCCGGAATCCTGCTTGCACAAGTTGCAATGCTCTGCTTAAGACTGTCTTCGGTTCTGCCATCAAGCCAGAACACCGAGCTGAACTTTCGGTGGTGCCTCCTTGCGAACTCGACAGCAAGCTGCGTCTTGCCCATTCCGCCAAGCCCATAGAGCACAAATACTTTCTGGCGGCGGTATTGTCTCCGCGGCAGAAGGGCTTGTTCGAGTTCCACTATATCGGACGGTCGGTCTACAAACTTATTCACTACGGGAACACCTTGCAGACTAAAAGGTATTCGACAGCTTCCTATATCTTGGAAGGAACCTAGTCAGCTACAAACGGTGAGCTACACCTTGACAAGTTAAATAAAACACTAACATTCTCTTCCAGACATATTGTTAGCACACGCCTTCATCTGCTTAAACACCGCCTGCGACTCAATGTATCGGTCTGTAGCCGCAATGATTGCATTCTTCCGCTTTGAGTCTTCTAGCCCAATGTCTTCTAGCCCTCTCAAAACGTTAAACCGATAATAGCGCCCTGTGTCGTCTAGCCCTAACTTGTCCCGGCAGAACCTCTCCGCTGTCTTTTCCGTCTCTGTGGCAATCACTAGAAGGCTTTGGCCGATACTGACCAGATCATCCTTGAATGGCTTAAGCGACGGAACACCAGTCCCTATTGACACCAAACACTTAACCTTATCTTCAAGCGAGCCAGATGGCCACATATCTTGAGCTTCATTCCACACCTCGTACACAGGGTTGTTTGCTCCTGTAGCGCCGTCGATGAAGCTCTCCTGGAAGTCGCCGATTGTGATGGGATCGAAGAAGGATGAGGCTGCCGATGTTGCTCGGCCTGCTTCCCATATCTTGGTCGTGCGGAGCAGTCGTTCGCGGCCGCGTGGGGAGCGGTAGCTGGTGAGCCGAACCGTGTCGCCGGTTTCCTTGCTTGTTGCACACGCGAACCTACGTTCTACTAGTTAGTGTCACCCCAACCCGACGCACATATGAATCTGCACCCACACTTTGCACTTTGCGTCCGGAGAGTCCTTCAACAGCGCATCCTCTGCTAGTCTTTGCCTTGTAACGATCTCTTTTATCGCGCATTCCAGCTCATCCGAGTCAAATCTTCCTTGGACCTGGCCCTTGATTGTCACACGGTGTCTCCGCTTCTGGAATATCCTGTCCGACAGCGACACATATGCGTCAATGCACTCATCGACCGTCATCCGAAGCCGACCAAGCATGATCGCTATGAGACTGCGCTACTTGTCAGCCCTGAATCCAGCAAAGCCAACAATACCAGTAACAGACCCGCCAGTGCTGGTGCCTCCGATCATGTCGAAGTAGTCGCAAGGCTTCGGCGGCGATTCCGGGTCCACGGTCTCCATCAACTGCTTCAAGATCTGAAGCGTCGACAGGCCGCGAACGCCGCCTCCATCGAGGGCGAGCAAGCGGAGCTCATGCTCGGGCATGGCTGGGGGATGGGCGGATTAGTAGGCCCAGTAAAGTGACCAGGTTTGACAATAAACATGCGGCAGCACACCAAGTGCTGGCTTTTTGCAGCAGCTCGCCCTAAACCAAATTTGATTAAGTGTCGGGTGCCCACGGGCACCCGAACCGGCCTTGCTATCGGCAACGTGTCCTTTTTAAAAGACCACGAAAACGTATGTATGTATATTTTATTATGGCCATGCACCCCTAGGTATGGGCCGTTACTAAGAGTCAGTTAAATATATCCTGCCGCCAGAGTACTAGCTCTAGTTTAGGGGATCCTTAGGAGTATTCGCTCATTGAGATCGGCTTGTGCGCTTGCTGCATCTTGTTCGCTTGGGTGTAACGTATTAGCCACCCAAACGAGACAGCCACCCACCCGTGACATTCTACTAATCGCGCCATTCAAATCGCCACCTTCCCAATTAAAACACCCTTGCAGAGAACGTTTAGAAGGAACTACCAATAAACCATAGTGTATTTATATAACGGGGTAGATTTGGGGTCAATTTTAGGGTTGATTTTGATGTCAAGTTGATTTTGATTTTGAAAATAGTCCGTGCGCGCGTGCAAGGGGCAGTGGCTGTCTCGAGTGGGTGGCTGTCTCGTTTGGGTGGCTAAGACGTTAAACGTCCTATCTCCTTCGCAAAATGGAGGGAAACGCCACGAAAACAATTTGAGAGGCGTTTAATTTTTTAACGCGAATGAAGAGAGAAGTTGGCGTTTAAACGCTTTCGCCACAAGATGGTGGGTGGGGTGGATGCCAAGAGTTTCCAATGCCGGCTAGGACCACATAGGGATTTTAGAAAGCATTGGTAAGAAAGTGGTCATCTCAGGCAGTGCTATCGAACGTACTAGAACAACTGCTTCTGCTATAAAAGCCCACAACCTTGTCAAGTGCTTTCGATCCCCATATTCGAGAATAAGCATGCCCAACCTAGTTCGGAGACCTCGTCAGTGTCGCCCGCTGCGTCCATCAGAGCGGAACCGATATCTTACCCGTCAGCCAGGGACCAAACCAATGTACAAAGAACGCTGTCGCATCTTTACACTCTCAGATCTTTTACATTGGACGCCAGAAGCAATCGCCACAACCATGGGACTTCCTCGGACGACCGTTCAGTCCGTGCCAAGATCTGGAGCCGAAGCCCCAAACAAGCAAACAGGTAGAAAGCCTGCCATTACGGGCAAGATCCGCCAACGCCTTGTTGCTCGTGCGACCCTTGATGCTGCTCATCGCCAAATGACGTACAAGGAAATCGCTCAGCTAGAGGGTGTGCAGGCTAGCCGGAAAGCCCTCGTGGCAGCATTCAAAATGGAGTCTTATGGCCGCCGCGTGGCCACCTCGAAGCCCTTCCTTACCGAAGCACAAAAGCAAGTACGTTTAGCATGGGCAGTCGAGCACTTAAGCTGGAAGCCAGAGCAGTGGGCGACTGTCGTCTGGACTGACGAGTGCTCTTTCTCGACCGAAGGCTTCGGAAAGGTATATGTCACCCGACGGCCAGAAGAGAAATATGACGATTCTTGCTGTGCTCCTAAGTTTAGAACTTATTCCTCTTGGACCATCCATGGAAGCATTTCGGCATTTAGCAAAGGAGACATGGTGGTTATTAAGAAGGAATGGGGTAGACTAACGGGCAAAATATATAGAGAAAGGGTCCTTCCCTGGGTATACCAATTCATGAATTGGGTGGCCCAATACCCGGAGAATCGTTCGAGGCATGCCGTTCTCATGGAAGATGGTGCTTCTCCACATACTGCTAAGCTCACCAAGCAGCTCCATAATCTGAGCGGTATAGACAAGATGTGCTGGCCAGCTAATTCTCCTGACTTGAACCCGATAGAGAACGTCTGGCGTCTGCTGAAACAGAGAGTGGCTAAAAGATTTCCGCGTTCCCTTGCAGATCTAAGGCAATGCGTAGAGGAAGAGTGGGCGGCATTGGAACTATCTGATTTTGCGAGATATATTGGGAATATGCATGAACGTTGTCAAGCTGTAGTAGATGCCAAGGGTGGGCATACGAAGTGGTAAATGTACAAGCCGAACTTGAGAGTACTCTTAGTATGTAGAAACTGTTATAGACAATCTCATGTGTTGTGACTGGCTGAGCCTTTAGATAAGTGTTGCCAGCAAGGCCAGATCTATTAATACCGACAAATTAAAGGGTCATAACAACCTGTACGTTTGATTCCCTCTAAATTGAATAGACTTATATAAGGCTGGACACGATTGATAGAAGGATGGTGACATTTGCAAGCTCAGCTTCAACAAATTCAAAACGCTCTTCTCTAGTACCAACGTCCTTGCCTGCTCAACTACAGGCATCATGTGAGTATATAATTGCTGATCTTCCGCCCAGATTATTCCTCAGGGAACAGGGAGATTCTGGAGGCAACGACGCAAAGTGGTGCGGGCCGAGGATGACCACAGACCTCATACTCGTGAGATGAGATCTGCAGATGAAAGCAAGCCAGTCGACTGAATAACACCATATCCACCAGGCTCACGACCCGGGGACAGCTCGGCGAAGGCCTTCTCTACCGCGGAGTTATTGCACCATCAATACATTATCTTGCCCATTGCAATTGTAGTTAAATCCGTATCTTTGCCAACCTTTTTTCCCTCTTATCCTATCGGCTGGTCCGTCGCTGTGTCCTCGGACGTGGTGCTAGCAGTAAGGACCTCACGTATTGTCGCCCAAAGGCGATTGGAAAGCAAATCCGAACAGACATGCTTGAAGAGGCTCAATAGCTTGAGAATGTCGTGGTGGGTCTGGGTACTGCCCTGAAGGCTGTTGAATGGTCCCTGGAACTCCTATAACGGCTGGTCAGCTTGTCGTCTATAAGAGAATTATTCATAAAAACGTACGATGCTGCCATCGGGGCATACAGTTGAGATGTAGCAGAACCAATTATGACCGACCACAACCCAGCCAACAAGGGCGGGTATCTCGGTGATAACTCCACCATCGTGCATAAGATCCTCAAGTTTCAAAAGTATGGCGGTATGGAGGGTCGCAAGCTGGGTTTCGGCTTCTGAGTGGCCTCCGTTCGGTTCTTTGAGCTCGAAAGCGCATGCAAATGCAAGTTCAGACGTGTAAGCGTCCGTCATGGGACTAAGGCTTTTATGGCCGTGTTGTGCCGTAAATATTCGGTAAGCGGCCTTGACATCGCTGTCCTGGTCAGTGAATGCGAGAACAAAGTCAGCCTTCTTGCCGGTATTGGAACCAATCGGTGCGAGATATCTGGGCTCGATGTTCTGCGTCTGCACACTATTGAGCTCTAGCTTTTGTCCGTTGTTCAGTTTCAAAGCTGTGCTGACAACCTTTTCCAAGACCTTTGACCAAGCGTTTTCATCCTTCTTGCGGTTATTACATGCTTTGGCGACCTTATAAATGCTCTCTACCCGCCTCCATAGATAATCTAGCGTCGCCGGCGGTGTATCGTCCTCGTAAAACATGTACTCGCAAATGTCGTTCTCGAAGGCGTCGCGGTTGGCTGCTTTGAGTCGCTTCTAGAGGACTGTCAGCGATACTACCCGTATGTATTCTTGTGTCCAGCTAGATGGCACCTACCCTCAAGCCGGCGTGGATGAAATGGACGCCGTGACGCTTAGACAATGCGGAGCGGACAGTTGATACAGATTCATGCTGATCTGCGTCACGCGGCTGACGTATATTGATGGGCTGAAGAGCGTGTGCGAGCAGGCGATGGTATCTCCGTGTTGGACTTTGCGATTGCTTACGGCTTGGAGGTACGGGCTTCAGAATGGTGCGACGGCTCAAGCTCGTGGCGGCAGAAGTAGAAGAGGGAGCAGACGTTTCAGAGGCCATAGCAATTGCAGAGGCTGTTCCACTGGTTTCGAGCGACGCATGCAAAGTAGGCAGAGATCGTGCAGAGTGTGAGAATGGGGTGAGGCGAGGACGCTTTTGTCGGGAAGACGGCTGGTGATGACGCTTGCGCTTGCGCCGGCTGTCGGGAGAGGGACTTTCGAGAGACGTGAGAAGGGGCGGCGACGAGGAACCAACGGTCGAGGGAGGAATCGAGGCTAGCCAAGTATCGATACGGGCATCGTGGCCATCATCGTCGGGCATAGTAGAGATGGAGATGGGGATGTCAACGGAAGGATTCGTTTCGGACCGGACGTGTTAAGGCATGCTCGTCCGAGCAATGTCTCAGCAACCTGGGATATTAAAACACTTCATATAATAAAACTATGCAACTTTCTCGCGAGGCAAACCGTGTTTTTTCTTATTTACGAACCCGTTCCTGGAAGTGGGTCCCAAGGTTGCATTTCCTGGATTTGAGTCCGAGGAGCTAGGCCGAACTGAGCAAATTCCAGAGAGTGTGCATAGTTGACTTAGGATGCGGTAGTGCATTACCGCCACAACGCCATACCTAAGACAGTCGGTTCTAACGTTAACTAGTTGCCCATTTATATTCCCTATTTCTCAATCTTATAAAGTACACCCTCAACAAGGTCATGGCTGGTGCGGGCTGGCCATCCTCCCTGCTAGCGGTGGCAACTTGAAGTACTATCTCACATAGGTTGTACCTTACAATGATTGCTAAGCGAACTGCCGTTCTTTGGCTATGCTGTTTTTGTGCTACGTCTGGCCTGCCGCTTTAGAGACAGTCCGCTCGCTACAGCTCTTTCTTGCTAGGAGTTATTCTGCTCGTTAAGTTCTATAGCCTCTAACCGCCATGTTGTGAGAGCTTCGCGAGATGATATAAAAGCAGTGACAAGACTGCGGCGGGGCGAGGCGAGGCGAGCATGGCCAGGCTCGTGCTTGGCGGCCTCCCTCCTTCAGCCTTGCGTCTGATCCAGGTGACTGCACGAGATCGCCAGGCTGAGGGCCAGGCTGAGGACCAGCTGGCGCTTCAGCGCAGAAACCGTCGCTGATGCATACTCCCCTGCGATAGCACCATGTCTTCTGCGAACTCCTTTGGCGATGCAAACCGCGGCTTTCAGGCCGGCATCATCCACGGCCCGGTTAATACCACGTTCTAACTTTCACCCGGTACGTCGCGGGAGGATCCGAGGATCCACAAGCTCCGACCAAGCGCTAACAGTCGCCCTACCCAGAACGAACCGAGACTCCACCACGCCCGTCGGCTGTGATCCCGTTCGGTCGCGACTCCGACTTCGTTGAGAGGGAGATATTCGATCAGATCCAAGCTAAATGCGCTGCACCGGGCTCGCGGACCGCGCTCGTAGGGCTGGGCGGCGTCCGGTGAGTATGGACACGTTGCTCGCAACAGACAACTAACATTGTAAAGCAAGTCGTAACTTGCCATCGAACTGGCATACCGGATCCGAGAGCGATCGCCCGAGAGTGGGTGTTCTGGGTTCACGCGAGCAACGCGGCGCGGCTTCAGAAGAGAATAATAGAGTAAAAATATATGAAAGAACTTCACAGATTATATTAATTGTTAAAGTATTTAGCTAGTACTAAGATGCTCGAACGATTCTGCTTCTCAGCAAGAAAACTCGGATTGTCGTTCATTGCAACTGTCAGACCCACAAGATGATTCCTAGTAAGCCATAGAGAGACCATATCAGCACATGCCCACGTTAGATCCCCAGCATCCAATGCTCGTCGCTTTTTCGTAGTTGGGTCGATAGGAAAGCACCTCATTACATTCTCGTAGACCTCCGTTCCACTAGGAAACCCGGCCACAGTAAGGGTATTGTCAAGGACGTCAACGTACGTATACCCAGGTCCGCGAAGTTTTTGGTAGATTTTCGTAGCCCGGTTGGCAACGTCCTCGGCACTTTCAACATTTCCTTGCTCCATGCCAAAGATCCCGTTTTGCCAATCACCCTCGTCCGGTGTCAATTTTCGTTCCCGGCATCTCTGGTTCGGCCCAATCAGTCTCCCACCCGACGGGCAGCCCGGGCAGGTACAATCGCAGCTGGTCCAGTACTGGCCCGTCGTCGAATCGAGATGCACAGCTTGGCCTTGGCAATTGCTGTACGAAAAGATTTGCGTTGGGAAATCGGATTTTGGAGGCAACTGAGCGGGTTGTTCGAAGCAGGAACACACCGGCTCTCCGCTCTTTCGGTCTCGATAGAAGTCCTGGATACGGTAGATGCCCTCCTCTACCGACCAGCCAGTAACAATAGCGGCTGCCCAGGATGCAGGCTTTATGCTTGCGTCGTATTCGCTCGATGTCGTAACGGCTTTGGGAAGCGATGTCTTCGTCCAGGCGTTTCCATTCTTGTCTAGCGTATTTGGGACCGTGTATTTCTTGATCCACTTCACCACCTCCATTTCCGAAGGCTCCAGGCTACTGATATCGGCGATCGGCCACTTGGCAGCTACGACATTGAAGCAGACGGCCGCGGCGAAGAAGGACTTGAGTAAAGTGGAATCGAACATGCTGTCAAACTTCGTCGCGGAGACAATCAAAATTAGGGATGAGTCGGTAAGTCACGAAGGGTTGTTCGTGGAAACCAGGGGCTTCCCGGCTGTTCAGACGAACAAAGAATGGCTATGTTCTGCCTGATCTGAAATGCTGAGCTCAAAATATATAACAACAGGTTCGCTTCTCCCCAAGATCATTCCATGGCGTGACGGTCGGATAGTCTACGCAACGCAATGCATAGTAGCCTGAATAGCCAATTGCAAGTCAGCGATGTCACGGAAATCCGATGGTGCGGCTGAGTTGGAACCATGCAGCTCGACACCTATTGCAGCGCCACCCTCTTCTTACTCGTTGCCTATGCCTTTCCTCACGACCGCGGGTAGAAAAAATGACGTGATCATACTTTCCCGACCCATCGAGACTCTGCACTTGCTTTTTTGTGTTATAAAGTGCGCTGACGATGGCTGGAGCCGTTGGAACCGGATTCTCGACCAGCGTTCCCATCGAGCAACCGATTAGTTTGTTATGCCGACGAAAATGCCGATGAATATGCGGACGGGACTCGACCACCTTTCTAACCCAGACGGCGAAATTCGTAACGGCTCTTGGAACCGATGGGGATTTTGTTTAAAATTAAGCAGCGCTATCTAATAAATAAAGAAATAGTCTCTATAACTGTATAACAACTCCGCTACCTCTTTTCTAAATTAAAACTCTACTTTACCGCGTCGTAGTTAAATATAAAAATCGTATAGATAATATATAAACAACACTAGATAGGGTTAAGTAAGTGTCTACAGTAAGAAACAAGAGCGCATTTTCGTAGGAGATCCGCTGGTTAGAGGCCTAGAATAGGTTTTGCTCTATCTTCTAGATGATGATTTAGAAGATAAGATAGCTATTATACCTTTAAATAGTCCCGAGTATAGCTAGAGTATCTTTCAAAATTCGTATATATTAATATTTAGTAGAATCCAGCTTAGCTTGCTTTCGGGTTTTAGATAGTTTATAAAAATTAGGTTATCTCACTTTAGCCTGATGACCGGCTTCCACACCGTCTACTGAGCTCAGTCAAGTGATCGGTGTGCTCAGCTGAATTCCGCTCAGTTGATGATTGGCGTGCTCAGCTGCATTCAGCTCAGACTGGTGGTCGGGCCTACCGGCCTGCATACAGCTCAGTCTGGTGATCGGAATACTCGGTTACAATCCCAGGTTCCGCTTTCTATCCTAGGTGTGGTGGTAAAAGCAGGCAATTGCGTCTCATCCACGTCACTCACGGCGCTACCTTTTCCGCCTGGTGTGAACAAAAAATTAGTATTGGGTAGGTTAGTAAATGTAGCTGCAACTTGGCCGAGCTTCTAATACTATCGTCAAAGTGTCTAGGCGCTGTGCACTACAAGAACATCCTCTATGATATGATCTCGTCAGATTTCGCACCATGGAAAATCACACCTGTTTAGCTAGGCTTTCTATAAAGTCCTGATGTCAAAAGTAACTTGGTTGACAGTACATTAGCCTCCCCCACTTCTTTGAGCCCGCAAGCCCAATGGTGAAGGCAAGATACATTCAATGACCAAGTGGTGTCGGAGATCACCAACCACCTTAGATCAATAACGTTCCACGCTTTTCTAACCTTGCCTCACCAATGTTTACCGCTTTCAAATGGAGCAAGAATAGCAGAATGTCTCGCGATCGGTAATGGTACCACCCTTACGGGACCATCTAGATGGGCTGATATGCAGGACTCCTGGACGGAACCTGCCGCTATGAATGTGGCCTTATTGTACGGAGGGCCGGAGAATCCCCCAGAGAGAACCGGGGAGGCCTAATCGCCGACCACCCAGCGTCGGGGCGTCCCTGGTTATATCAGCCTACATCAGCCTTCATACAGTAATCGCCGACCACCCATTGTTGTAGCGTATCTGGCCATATCAGCCTACATCAGCAAAACATTGGTCGATCGGAGCATATTGCCTCTAGTAGTGGAAGAAATCATGATAACGGAACCGGCTTTTGACATGGTGAACCGCGTTGGCGAAGTTGTGCCAATAAGAGCGCAACACTATTAGTAGCGATGATTTGGAACCTTAGTTGGTTGCAGCTCAATTGTCGAGCACGTTTGGACATGGTTATTTTGTTTCTAATGTCTGCTTCTTACCACCCCTTGTTCCAGTCGTGTATTACCTTGTTCCAGTTGTGTATTACCCTGTTCCAGCTGTGTATCACCCTGTTTCAAATGCCCGCCTATTTCAAATCTATCTTAGGTATATATAGAAGCCTTAGTGCTCTACAGAATAAACAGAGTTCTCATACTTGGTCGTCCGGGTCAACATCAATCCTATTAGGATCGGTCTAATGGCATCCCTTGGAGCCTTTTCTATAGATTACTGATGTAGGAATCGCTTACTCGCTTCAGCAACTCCAACAAGCTCAAATAAACCAGGAGTGATTTAGAACAGTAGTATAGAAAGCCTAGCTAAACAGGGTGTGACTTTCCATGGTGCGAAATCTGACGAGGTCATATCATAGAGGATGTTCTTGTAGTGCACGGCGTCCAGACACTTTGACGATAGAGTTAGAAGCTCGAGCGAATACGACGCAAGCATAAAGCCTGCATCCTGGGCAGCCGCTA
>Ga0307518_10002208_pt1 | contig 14246 bp, 18 predicted proteins | sample 25_EM_MG_FD_203889 | JGI IMG/M metagenome (GOLD analysis project Ga0307518, IMG submission 203889) | Populus trichocarpa ectomycorrhiza microbial communities from riparian zone in the Pacific Northwest, United States - 25_EM | ecosystem: Host-associated > Plants > Roots > Unclassified | place...
CCGTCGACCTGGGTTCTTTGATGGGAGGGTTTCGTCCCGTTTTCCATCCAAGACTGATTTGCATTTATACCATAATCTTAGTAGTAACTACAATTCACTTTCAAGATGTACATGCAATTGCGAAAGGCAGCAACGACTGCCGCCAGGCCAAATGACGACCATTACAACTTCAAGTGTGTTGAAACACTTTGCTTCTCACTCCGACTATTTCTTTCGCTCAAATTTACTGAGTGGAGTGGCCACGGGAAGCTGCTAGTTATCATGTAAGGTACATTTCGAATAAGCAAGAAGTCTAGGGTCATAGCTCGCATTAACCAACCCGATTACTTCGCGTGAAGGGAAGGATGAGGGAATGCCGTGAAATCTAGGTAGAGAGGGCAAAATCTATCAAGCTCAGTTTTTAATTAGCTTCTCCAATGCATCCATGGAGTAGGCTATGTGAAGGGGGAGCAGACAAGAATTAGTCAGGACCACGGGGGAATAAACAAGACTGACATTTTGGTCGCTCAATGGGAAGGCCAAGTGCTGGTCGCATGTGTGTCAGATCTCTACGGGTTAGAATGCATCAAAAAGCGTACCTCGTGCCCACACCAGTTGTGTCACGGCCCCCAGAGCTGTGGGAAAGATGTAGGTGAGAAATGGCCTAGGTGATACAGAAGAATATAGCGGTGCTTACCTCTCGAAACTCCGAAAATGACAGTGTAGTACTTGACAAGAATAATGAACAGACGGTTCTTTGGTCGAGTGGTTTACGTTACCTTGAATTCTGTCAGACCGTAGTGGTACAACACACAGCCTATCACACGTCGTAAGTAGAAGGTCTCAATGAATGACAAACAGACGTACCAGACGCGGCATCAACGTTGGGGTAAGGGTTCTTCGTCTGTTGAACGTGGTTAGGTCACAAATACAAACAGCTGTCCTCGTTGCAAACTGACCTTGCCATGCTCCTTCAACACTTCCGGTGCAACTTCCGCAGTCTGATTAGAAAATGTCAGTCACAGTGAAACTTGACATCAACGTGGCGGAGTTAGTACCTGTTGGACAAGCTGGATTGTAGGGCTCGCTTGGAGCTCTGGCCTGGACTTGGCAAACTCCAGAAGGGCAACGAAACGAGGATCAGGATTCCTCAGGACCCCATGTCCATATCTACGAGGAGTGAGACATCACTTCAATATGCACCACTAATCGAACCTACCCTGGAACAACTTGGCCAGCTTTGAGTGTCTTCCATAGGTATTCCTTGATATTATCATGAGTGATAGTGTCCCCAATCTCCTTTTGCATAGCCATCTGCCATCTCAGCACCTCCTGGTTGGCAAGGCTGAAGAGCAAAGTAAACACGTTTTCCAATACGAAGCTCGTGAAAAACACACCCATGAAGTGGTCCTGCAAGCGCATTAAGACCCGCCGCGTATGCCAGGTAGGGATCAGCAAGTGTGGAGCCGACCAAATCTGTTCACATTTAGTACATGTCTACGATGGTTGGATATGCGTAGACCTACGGGCTGTGTGAGCAGAGGCATTGCCACCCTCATGGTCACCATGTAGGGCAATATACAAGCGCAGGTACTCAGTCATAGCCTTATTGTCACCGAATCCCAGGTTGTTGGAGTAATTGCCTGAATAAAGTTAGGTATGGCATCAACGATGTTTTCCTCGACAGACTCACCAACAAGATCCAAGTTCCTGTCAATGGGTGCAATTGACCTGTCCGAGTGGTAAATGTTGCGGTATATGCGCGCCGCCAGGGCAGGCAGCTTCGCGACGAGATCGAGACAGTCCTCCAAAGTGTAAGTCCAGTAGTCGGGTTTCTTTATGCCTCGCTCGTACGCAGCCTGAAACACGCTGTTATGGTTCAGAGCTGCAACACCCATACTCAGTTGTGACATGGGGTGAAGGGTCTTCGGCAGACTGTTTGAAGGTCAAAACCTGTACACAAGATGGCAACATGACGCACGAGTCAAGGAGCTTCTCGACGAAGGTCGGAAGTTCCCCCCGATCAGCAAGCTCGGCCGACAGCTGTTTGCTTTGTTCAGGGGTTGGGACTTTTCCAGTCATTAAGAGCCAAAGCATGCTCTCGGCAGTCATCTCCTTCCCACCCGGGGACGAAGGGAGCAGTTTCTGACATTCTGGAATGCTCAGACCATGGAAGCGGATACCCTAATATGGAAAAGTGTGTCATGATGAAATCTGCAGCTCAACTCGAAGACGCAAACCTCAATGGGGTCTAATACGGATGCTTCCCAGAGCATGGCTTTGATTCCTCTCATGCCTCCGATGATGTTCTCGACCTGGAAAAAACGCGTGAATTGGCATCCGGAGACCGACTAAAAGTAGCGTACTTTGACATCACCGACCACGGTATGACCATGCTCGGCTTTCTATTAATTGGGACAACGGTCAACCGGGGTCCCCCCCACACAGAAGTGCATACTGACCAGTCTTTTTAGCTGCTCCTGCTTCGGCGGTATCACCTCTTGCAGGGTTTCCTTGAGCGTCTTCATGGACCATCAGCACTACGTCAAAAAACACCATGTATCTCCGAACCTTGGTAGAGGCCAGACGGCGGCAGCCAGCATTGCGAGCAATGCTCCGCACAGCGAACGAAGACTGAAGCGAGACGTGTCTAAACATATCCACAGCGGTGGGGAGAAAGAGAAACTCGGATGGGGTGAGTTTTCAAAACCAACTCGCGGGTCTTTTTATGTGATTCGGGGATCCTCGGGTCTCAAGCGAACAGCCAATCCTTTGCCTCGCCGGCCCGCCCCCTGCCGGAGCGGACAGAGGGTCTCCGGAGCGAGCCACAAACACGGCCAACCAGCACCGGGGAGGGAACACGTCTTCACTTGGTGCCAGAACATGGCCTCTCTCCTTGTCCCAGTCCTTTACGTCGGCATAGTCGTCAGCAGTTTACTTGTCTTTTCTCACTTTTACAGAAAACGAAACGCAGGTGCGTCCCTTTCCCATGAAATACTCAATTATAAACGTATGTCACCAACAGGAAAAGTTTACGAGCCATACTTTCCTTCGCATCCAGAACGTGATGTCTACGTTTCGTTACTTCAACAGACGGACCCCCCTGCGCACGAGGCACTCCTCAAAGCTGCTCTGCTTCGGCGCGCCATGACAGACGTCAGCCGCGTGGTCAAAATACGCGAAGACAAACCCGCACTGCAGAACCTCTTGCAAAAGGGCTCCATCGGAGATGATCTGTGGAATAGCTTGTTACAGGCGGAGAAGGAGCTCGAGGCAGAGGTCATGGAAGTTGTCGCAGAAGCAAACACGTTCGTCGAGGGCTGGGGAACTCTCATCTTCCAAACCGCAGGTGAAACGCTCGCAAACGAGAAAATGCGGAGCATATATGACAACACAGCAGCAGCAAGAGCCCAAAAAGGCAGGTCTGCTGTCATTCTCTCCCTGTCAAGGAGAACTTTTGACTCTCGCTTGACAGAACAAAAGTATGGCAAACTCGGAAAGGCCATTGAGCTCCCTGCCTCGCAACCCATGATGATACCTGGATCACCCCTTCCTGGCTCACCAGCAGCAGCTATGCTTGCAGCTGTACAGTCTCAGGCACAGGCTAAGGCGCAAGGGCGTCCTGTTTCCCCAGCACCCACGTCAACGCTTGCCAAGCCCTTGGGTGGACTCACGCCGCCTGGAAGCGGTCGTCCCGAGAGCGTTGCCTCCAGTGATGGTGAGCCCCAGACCCAGCGCCCCCCTCCGAAATCGGTAGGTCTGTAAGAATACCTTTTTATCTTATCTGAAACGTGCACGCTCCCCAGCCCAAGAAGAACAAGAAGCGCAAGTAGACACCTTAATACGACATGTGTATACCCTCATTTGCCTATGAGCTCTCGTGCTAGTGCCTTGCATTAGAGTCATCAATGTAAATTGGGTCAGAACAAGTACAATGCGTAAGATTATACAGACAATACGTCCAAACTGGAACCATCTCCTCCAGCATACAGTTCGTAATGGGAACAAAAAATCTCATCCGCGAATAACTATTGATTTCTCCCCTGCGCCAAGTCGTGTCTTGCCTGACCTGTCAACATGGTCAAGCCCAAGGCAATCTTCTGGCGCAAATTTATGATCATAGATGATGTCCTCTGCATAACAGTCAGTAGACATGCCGTGTGGAACAAACCGGATAACATTACCATCTTCAATATATGACGGTTGCTTGAACGTTGCAACCTGGAGAAGGGCGAATCTATACTTGGAGAATTCCTTGTCCGAGACGCCTAGCCGTGCTTGCAGACGTTTCTTCGTGTCTGCAAATTTCTCGTGCTGAAGATAATAAAGTGAGGGCACTTGCAGGAAACAGCCAAACCAGCAAGACCTACGGGTTTGACAACGAAGCGGAACGGGACTCCGTGTGTCCGCGATACTTCCTTGTGGAAGTGGAATACACTGATAACCTTGTCCAGTTCCGAAGCCTCCAATTCTTCTCGCGGGGTTTCCTACGCAACAGTAAGCATCATTGCTAAACATCGAACGTACAAAACTGCATACCTCCGCATACAGATCCACTGGATCTGGGATATTCCCGATCATTTCCGTGCCAGTAAATTCCTTCTGTGTTTTCCCATCCTTTGACACCTCAAACACACGGATCTTACCCGTTCCCCCTGGCGTCAGCGTCACTTGTTTCGCCAGATGTTCAGCCAAGTCATGAATCATGCTTGTCTTGGGTAACAAGAACGGATATGACGCCTCCTCGCGATTGTGAATGCCCGTCCAGATGATCTTTAGACTCCTCTTCGTCTCGAGTTCGACGATGCTGACTTCCAGTTTCTCATACAGGATCACGGTCGTCGTCGGGCTGATGTAGTTTGATCCCATGATTTCCGCTATACTTTGGTTGAGGGATCGCTTGAGAATAGACTTGGCTGTGCCATTGGCAATATGTGTCGTCGTGAATCGCAGCTTGATAGGATCGTGCCTCAAAAATTCGCCTGCTTTTTGAGACATCTGTTACACCATTAGTGCCTGCAAAAACTAGAAGGAGCACCTATACGCACGACATCGTAGTTATGTTTCTTGCTTAATACGAGACTGAATTCGGGACGGTCATGCTCCTCGAACTTGGGGCGGAAGATGATCATCACGCGGTTCTGGAGGAAATCGTAGAATTGAATAGGGTTCGAGTAGAGCCCCTGACTCTCGAGGTCATGGATCCTGCAGGGTGTCAGTCCAAGGTCTGCTCAGGATGGAGACATCGCCCACTCTTTGTCCGTCTGCTCAACCTGGAAACAGATGACGTCTCCATCCTGAATCTCACTCTGCGCAAAGGTGAGCTTCGGCTTCATAAGCTCGATCATGCTAGGTTTGATTTCCTAGTCAGACCTATCAGATTTCCGAACACGTCCCAATAACAAACCCAAGTCATACCTCATACAACTTCAACGGTGTGCCCGGCGTCCATCGCATCCGTTCGTTGATAATGGGATGCAGGTCCTGCACCTTGCTGTTTCGCGAAACGTACACCTTTCCAACACCATACAACGTCTGTTTTGACATGTCGAAGTGCTTGACGAAGATCATGATGTGGCCCGGTGGCGGCTCGGGCTACGGCATGCCATGAGGTTAGTCCGTAAACCGGAGAGAGGGAGAGCGACGTACTTTGGTTGGATCGGGTATCACATCGAGGTACAGACGGAGGTCATTCTGTCTCGCTGCCATATTGCTGCGGATGACATCGACAGCTGTGGAATGGAAACCAGGATGAGCACGGAAACCCCAGTAAGTGGGTACACCCACTGAGCGCTGGCTCATTCTCAGGAATATGCGTGTCGGGTCGGACTGTCTTGTTCTGCCTGTTGACCAGAACCCATAGCCGGATTTTGTTCACAGGAAGGTTAAAGTGGTCCGCGACGCGCGATTTGAAGAGGCTGTACGTCTCCTGCTTCAGAACGCGGAAGGTGGGTAGGTCAGACGGTGGCCAATTCTTCTCATCAAATGTTGCAAGGTCGAAGCCCTCATGCTGAGCAAAGGTCTCATCTGTGATAACCTAATGGGGGGTCAATATGTTGAAATGGAAACTGCGACAGGCACAAACCTTAGCTGTCAGGAACAAGTGTTGCTCCTCGCGTTCCCTCCTCTTCGCCTCGAGTTGGAGACGTTCCTCATCCAGCCGGCGTTCTAGACCGAGGTAAGCAAGCGAAAACACATCACCGATATGAAAAACATACTGAGATGGGGAGGCGTATCCTCTTCCTTAAATGGTGCCAATACTTCATCGCCCATTGCATCCCGGATATACACCAACATGTATGCATTGGTGAAGCGTTTCATTGCCCGGAGCTGGTTTCGCTGCATGGGGTAAAGATGACCATTCAATGGTTCACCACCATAGTTCTCCTCCAAGACTTCGCGGTCGGTGACAGGGGTGACGCGATCGTCGTCAAACTTGAGCCATCTCGTCTCGCGGTCGGGTTTGATGAGTGCAAAGTAGTGGCCGCCATTGACGTCTCCAGAGTGCACCAACACGCCGTGTAGCTTGTACAGCCACGACTCCGATTTCGCCGGCGAAGCCTCATCGATGAATTCTGCGAGGTCGATCTCGAAGGGGAACTCGTGGCGGTCATTGATCTAAGAGAGACGTGAGCGGAGATTAGAGGACGATCTAAGCATACAGACCTTGATCATGGCATCACGTTGAATATCGTATTCAAATCGCTTGAGTTGCAGATGAAGTACAGGAGGGAAAGACTCGAAAATGATGCCCTTCTTGGCATCTTGAAGTCCAAACCCTTCTGCCTGGTACTTGTTCTCTCCCTCCATTGTTTCCTCCGCAACATAGTATTTGAATGATTCGTACAAATTTTTCTGCCCCTTGACGTTGAGTTGAATGTCTACCCGTGTGTAAGCCTTGGTATTGCTCAAGAGGAGAGACTCTACCTTTGAATTCTTCGCTTTTTGAAGACTCGTAGTCGACATTGACACATTTAATGTAACTCTTCATTTTACCTACGAAGAGCTTGGCGATGGCCCCCTCGGCCTTCGTGCCCTGAATGCAAAATTGAGCACGCCTACTGACAGAATCGCTCTATGCTAACCTTCATCTTGGATTCCAGGTTGTCTTGTAGTACACGATTGAATTCCTGGACATCATGCTGATAGAAAGAGTCATTCGACTTCCACCCAAACGACTTTGTCAACTCGGTGGTGCCTGAGCATGGACTGAATGAAAGAGATCTAAGGATATAGATGAGCGACTCACCGACAGGTTGATCTGAGGTCTGCAGGTGGTAAAAAAGTCGTTGTAGTGCAAGTGAAACACTCTCCGCAGGATGTTCGTCCTCGGTCGGGATTTGATATACAGCCTAACGTAACCAGTTAAATCGAGCTTCGATCACTTGTCCAACCTTGGGCACTCACTTTCCTAAAATAATGCGTGCAATACAGGGACTGAAGGAGAGAATTCATATAGCATGTTGCGCCCTGGTTCTTCATACCAACGTATCCGGTTTCTTTCTTGGAATCGTAGCTTCAAGGACGTCAATTAGTAAGGGGTCGTCAGAATATGGTGGAGACTTACTTGACGAAGTTATGCCACAGGACGCCTGTAGGGTCTTCGAGGACACGGACGTACACGGTGACGTCGGCGGACTCGTCCTCGATTGTCGGTCGAGGATAACCCTCCTGTATGGTGAAGAGTTTGCGTAATTCGCTAAAGCGAGTGAACCCCCAGTCACACTCTTCAGTAATGAAGCGGTGGTGGGCATCTGTGTGAACGGGCTTGGTTGTTGATCTAGTATAAAGATGGTAAGAGAGGCTTACGGCTGACTGTATAAATGGTAGGATCATGGATGTTGGAGATGACCAATGCAAATTGAGCACAAGCATGCCAACCCTCTGGGGACTTCTTGGGTTCTGCGTAGTCTAGGTATACTGACACAGTGTCGTTGGGTGGTGCATTGGAGTTTCCAAACGGAAAGAGTAAAATGCGCCTAGGAGGACAAACAATCTGAGTGGAAGCGACGGACGATGGAGAGGCTACTCACCATTTGTGACCGCCGCAGTCGAACTCTGGACTTGTTATTTTCTTCTCCAACTTCTTCCAGTTTGTTAGCCGCCAGGTGTAGACTTGGAAGTCCTTGACATCATGCCCTAGTTCTGGCATGTGTTTTGCGGCGAAAGCGTCATCTGGAGGCAATATCAAAAAGGGAGTTGTTTTATCGGTGAAGATGTGGGACTGACGATCGTGGACAGATACAGCGTCTTCGATAATCTCCATGGGAGGGCCGCCGTTCATTTTTTCGTCAACCACGTCCATCATACCACCCTAAGGGAGTCCAGGGTTGAGTGAGTATTGATGATACGGGAAAGCTGTGTGCGCACCGAGTACAGAGAGCCTGGTCTGTTGTGAGGAATACCCTGGGTGGGTGTATCAGAAATGATCACGGCGACTGGCCGTGAAGAGGACAGAGGGACTGGATATTATCACAGGGTGGGTAGTGCTGATGCGAGCGACTCGGTGAGAAATCGTCGTCTACTGATTGCATAAGCAACCCCCCGCCCTGACTATAAAGCTGGCCAGGCTCTTGCTGTATTTTTCTTTTTTTGCTGGCTTCACAACGTTGTGCGCATATTTCTGGAATCCTGCGTTGGGCGTGATGGTATTTTTCTCTTCATCGACTACACGATCCTTAGATTGTCTCGACGGGGTGGTCCTTTGGCCATCAAACAGCCTCTTCGCTGTCTACTGTCGGGTAATGAGTCAAAATCGTGTAAGAGTAGGTCGGCCAACTTTTGGTGTTGCCCTTGCCTCGTCTTGGGGCGAGGGTGATTCGGGAGCAGCGATCCCCCAAAGGTTGCGACGATGCCACTTGTTATCCGTGGTCACGGTGATCCTCTATTAGGTCACCGCTGCAGAGACATTCTGGCGCACATTCGTACGTTATTCACCTGCCCACTACTTTACTATTTGTGTACTGCTACTAATATGAACCTGTGCAAAAGAGACTTTAATGTGAGGAATGGACGTGATCACCACGGTAAGCATGTGTTGATTGATGTGGAGTCTCGATCCCCTGCAACATGGTTGCCTTGCATTTGAGATGATAAGCTTGGTTGCTCCCGTCAGAAATGCTGCTCTCTGGTGCAGACACGCTGAGCGAGTGCGAGTGCGAGGTCGAGTGAGAACTCTTGAGGACATGTCTGAAGTTCCCACTGTGAGGCGCCAAGTTCAACGTAAGCAGTAGCGAGGAGATTTCATTGTGCCGTGGACAACCGCCTCATGTCGACGGGGCGACTGACTTGTACATCTTTCCTTACTTCCGTTCCACAGCTAATAGGTGCACCGTCTCCTCCATCCCCCAGCTATTGTCTTTGTATTTGCCTTCTGAATGAGCAGTCGAAGGCGCGAACACGCTTCAGCGACCGCCCCTCACGACGCTTATACTAGAACCGCCCATTGGCCACAAGAAAAATACTACACAGACCACGAAACAGAACGGAAACGACACCGGTCCTCCACAGTCCCCGTTCACGCGCAAGACCCACGACACTACCTCGTCCAGGGGTACTATGATGCTAAGCAGTCCAGTCGCGACCACCGACAGGATCCCCAGTACCCCTCAGCGACACCCTCCGCGACCCACCACCAGTCGGCACCAGGTCCGTCGACAACCAGGACTCACCGTGACCATGTCGCAAGACCACCGGCACAGTATACCACGTCGGCCGCACACCCGTATCACCCAGGCCCTTCCTATCAGACCGCGGCAGCACTAGCCTCCCATGGCGCAACGCCTGCTCCAATACGCACCTCGTCAAGGAGAGCCAATCCAGAAGCGCCCGATCCAAGAGCTTACCCACAAAGAGTGCCCACTGCTGCGCAGACAGCCCACGCCCCCTACGACAAGGCTTCTGTCACTGCAGAAGCTGCACGACCTTCGAGACACCGTCCGGCTCACCCGTCCCAACCCACTTCCTCAGCACAGCCCACTCACCCTTTCTGGGTTCCCCCAGCTCAAGAAATGCCTTCCTCGAGACGCCACAAGGAAAACGATAGGGATCGCGAACGTGAGCAAGGAAGAACGAAGGCGACAGAATGCACACCTGCTGAGCTCGAAAAGGAGAGATATCTAGAAAAAGAGAGGGCAGAGCGGTATAACGAACGGAGTCGTGCCACTGAAGCTGAACGGCATAGGGAACCCAAGGACTCAAGTAGGACTAGGCATCGGATGGAGTCTGATTCAGAGGGAATCGCAAATGTCGACCGTCCTAGGCGACATCGAGCAGACGATGGGACCGTCCACAGACGACACCAATCCGAAGAACCCCCTGCCCATATGCACTCTGTGAGTTGGTTGGTTTTATACGCTGGCACGTCTCATTTCATCGATATCCGCAGACTCGCAGACATGCTGAAGCAACGCACAATCCGATCAGTGCTGCACAACCACACTCTATGAACGGTCCTCAAGCAGATGGTGTGACTCACAATCAGCAAGGTGAACAGCAGTCTGGCAATCCTCCCCCAGCTCCTCGTGTAATGCCTGTTTATCTTCCCCCGAAAGCTGTCAAGTCACATCGTTCACATCATGGCCGACGCCTATCGGTTATTAACCAGCCAGGTGCTCAGTCTGGGAGTGATTCGGAGAAGCAGGCTGGAAAAGTACGTTGTATGCCTCGATATCCCATGTAAATGATTGACTCAAGTATGTGCAGCATAGAATGGAGCGAACCCACTCAGCAGCCCCTCAGAGACCCGACGGATATGTATCCAGTTCTACGAGAGATAAAGGAGGCCGTGATGCACCTGCAGGTCCACGGGAAGAGGCTAAAGAGGTATGGTAGCGTGCATATATTGCAAATTTTGACTGATCTCTCCATTTTAGAGCAAATACGAATCTCAGAACACTCGCCAGCCATTGACTCAAGTCAATACTGCTATACATCCCGTCACCTCAAGCCACAATGCACAATCCTTCCCATTGGATACCAGAGCAGGGTCTTCAGCGCCGCAATTTGTTAGTATACGCGCGGGCCAGGGTCCTACTGACCCGTACGACGCGTCTTTTAAGTTACTCGCTTCACGTTCAGATAACCCACAGGGCATGACTCCTAATTACCCTCACCCAACGTCTGCCTCTATTATCAAGCCTCCTCCTCCTTCACGGACTAATTCTTATGAAGTCTCGCGTTCGCACGCTGAGCAGCCTGCTGTTGGACGCACTCGTGCTGAACCTCACGGAATGGAGCCTGGAGGTCCTCACGTGTCTGGCCGCGAGGCCAGCCAGCCAGCTCCCCCATCTCGCACAGCTTCTCAACAAGCTCCTGAAACGAGGGTGGAAAACACAAACTCTGCGTATCCCTCGCATCCTTCTCGGCCACCTTCATATAGGATACCAAGTTCTAATGCTATACCAACTGTTTCGGGTCCGCGACCTCACCGCACTTCCCAAGCTCTACAGCCAGCAGATCTGCCTATCCGCCCCCCTTCCACTGCACCCTATGCACCTGCTATCGCCCCGTCACAGAGCCATCAGTCTGTCCCTCCCTCTCCGGCTAACCATAGTATTTCTGGTTCTGCCAATGCAAGACACGTGCTCGGTTCTTCCTCCGCACACCCAAGTCCTAAAGATGTACAGCCCGCTGTCAGTGCCTCATACCCTGATACCCATTATCGCCCGGCACAGATCCAGCGAGCGCCATCTGGACCACCAACTGCTCATGCCACACCTCTTCTCGCTCCACAGATTACTCGTTCTTCGTCTCAGCATTCCCGTCATCCTCGGTACTCATCAGCTGGTGATGACCAGCAATATCCATTACAGGACAATCGGTTTGATGTCCGCCAGCCCTTATCACAGAACACTAATCATGCCGGGGTACGGAGTTCCTATGCCACGCAGAGCACGCCAGCCTCCGCAAAGAACATCTCAATAATGAGAGAGGACAAATACTTGCGCGACCAGCAGCCAGCGCCCGCACTCCAAGATGGGGTCCACCACACACAGCTGCGCCAGGTTCTTTCGCAGGATGACCCCTATCCACAACTGGGATCAATGATGATGAGAGCTAATCAGGCTTCGACACCACCGAGTGCCTCTCATCGGACACCACCGCAATTGGCGACCCAGGACGTGCGCCTGTCGGTTTCGCGTAGTACATCTGCAGGCAACTCGCCACAGGCTTGGCATAAACAGGTATGGAGTTGTCGAGACATGTGGATCTCATGTATGTATCTAATATCTTCATCAGACGCCAACTCCGGAACATGCGAGACGGAATGATTTACAGCCCCATCAAGCAAGCTCGGGGCTTATGGGTCCTCCACAGATCGCCATTGTGGGCGCAACACCTGATAGTCAGGCTGGTGCTCTCCCTCAGCACGTCGATCATGCCATGTTAGCGCCCCCTGACGCAGCGCCCAAGCGGGAGTCGAGGAGCAAGTCTGGTCGGAAATCCTCACGTGCCACCCGCAACGACTCTCCGCCGTCGCAGCAGGCGCTACCCATACGACAGATGCCATCGCAGTCGCAAACTCAGGGACCAACACCGTTGATGTACATGCCTTCGTCATCGTCACCTTTGGCAACAGAAGTGGATAATGGTGAGTCTTCACCCCCGCCACTCCCTATTCCACCGCCACGGGGCCTTGAGGACTCGCCGTCACATGGTCTCGAAACACGAATGGAGGAGATCATGCCTGCTGGCACTCATGGCGACGAAGGAGATGAAGAGACATGGGATTCGAACCTTGTGTCCTTTCCCCCGCCAAGTTCGATGCCGCCTACGTCTCGGCCACACTGGCAGTCCGGTGAGGTTGGGAACAACGTAGCAGTACCGCAAATATGGGTGACCTCTCCTGAGATGGATGCGCGGGTATCAAAGCCTCCCGCTGTGCCCACTGTCCAGCCAACTGGTGCCACTGATAGGGCCGCTCTCATTTCGAATCGGGGCACAACACGAGAAATATATGGGCACCCCCCAGTCTCCTCCGCTGCTAAGGGGTGGCACAAGGCTTCGGTTGAGGATGACCCAGAATCACCTTGGACGACCAGTGCCCAGGCAGCAGCAACGTCGGCGCCCTCTTCATCACGACCTGCGACCGCCTCCCGACAACCTACCACCGGATATCCTTATGCCTCTGCGTCACTGAAGCCCGCTGATCACGTCACTGCTCGGCCATCGCCTCCGTCGAGAGCCAAAGACTCACCTTCGCATCGTGTTGTTGAATCGACGTCTGTTCCTCCATCGACGTCAACAATGCCACCCCCGGCTCCCACTACATATACACCGACATCACGCGCACCATTGTCTGCCCCGCCCATTCAACAATCGTTCTCCACACAGTCGTCGCACCAACCAGCCCAACGCTCTGTATCTCATTCCATTGCGCCTCGTGTCACTCAGCGCCCTGCCGAGCCAATTCAGACTGCGATCAAGCCGTCTACTGGTTACTCAGGCTCTTCTGCTCCTCATCCTAGCACGACAGTACAACCCACTGTTGTCCCTCGGCTTAATGGACCTGTTCCATCTGCAACGATAGCCTCGCGGGGTACCTCGACGTCAGCCTATACTGGTGCCCAGGCTCATGCACCTACCAGGCCTCCTGCACTCACATCGGCCAGTACATATGCCGCTGCTTCAGCTCATGCAGTTAGGCCAACCGTCGCGACTGCGAATAATGTCCAGCAATCCGTGCCCGCTCAACAGAACACGACTGGTACCGTCCCTTCAATGATGACTGCAACACAGAGCGCCGCTCCACAATCTACCACCAGTGCCCAGCCGCCCTCGGCCACCAGGCCCACAGGAACAGCGTCAGCGAGTACTTATGCAGCCTCGTCCGCTGCTCATGTCACCAAGGCTGCTGTCGCCCCTGTAAATGCCCCGCAGGCAATCAACTCTGTGCCGTTTTCAGGTGCTCTTGGCCTGTATGGTGCTGCATCGGCGAACGGTATTGGCGCACAGCCGACGTCTACTGCAGAGACCCATAGGCATCAATCTGGCCGTTATGGAGCCTTACAGCAGTCTTCTTCACAGCAGCCTTCCGCCACTCCGCCGGTGCCATCCAGTTCAAAGACCCAAACCGCTGAGCACCCATTCGTGGACTCGACCCGCCCGCGCGACACAACATCTGCCCCTCGCAATATCTCTTCTTCCAATGGATACCCCTCGACCTCCCGCCCGAGCGCCCCTACCTCAACACCTTTTCAGCCCATACACCAACGTGCTGTATCCGTACCGACGACTCAACCCCCTGCAACATCTCAGGACCCACC